>CENJ01081712.1_pt1 | contig 14347 bp, 13 predicted proteins | sample 356161 | NCBI WGS metagenome assembly CENJ01 (sample SAMEA2619531, study PRJEB7988) | marine metagenome | biome: marine biome (ENVO:00000447); feature: surface water layer (ENVO:00002042); material: "saline water (ENVO:00002010), including plankton (ENVO:xxxxxxxx)" | depth 5 m
CTTACCCATCCCGAGTATTTGTGCTATCAATGGTCATGCTTTTGGAGCGGGTTTTATGTTGGCTCTCTCACACGATATTAGACTGATGAGAGAGGATCGAGGATTCCTCTGCGCAAATGAGATGGAACTTGGATTTAAAATACCTAGACCAGAATTAGCTTTATTTAGACATAAAATTCCTGCGAATTCATTTTTTGAGACTGTTCAGTTATCTAAACGTTGGACCGGAGAAACTGCTTTTGCAGCAGGAATTGTTCAAGGCAAGGGTTCGTTTGAAGAATTACCCAAGATAGCGATAAAAAAAGCAGAAGAATTAGCGCCTCTTGCGAAAGATAGGAACCATTATGCAGCTCAGAAAGAAATGCTTTATGGAGAAAACGCTGCTATAAACTTAAACCATGGACCAGCACATATGTTGAAAAATTCAAAAGAATTTGAAATCTAGTTTTAAGATATTCATGTGTTTTTAGGAAAATCCTATATTTTTCAAGATTACCTTCTTTGAGCCATCAAACCGCCCTGAGGACTTTTATCATCGATATAAATAATCTCCCAGTCATCCGATAGGTTTATAAGAGAAGCAAGGAAGACATTTTTAATTGATTTAGGGTAAAAAATGTCATGAAGTAAAGCATAGCCGCCTTTTGGAATCAGTTTTGAAGTTTCAAACCATTCAGCATTACTTGAAATTTCACCGCAATCATAAAAAATTGCATCAATTGATTCAGATTCTTCTAGGATTTTTTTACAATAACCATTGCCTGACAACATATTATTTTTAATATAAAAGTCTTCCTCATTTATAAAAGAATCATGCTTTTTAATGAAATTTAGTAAAGATTCATCATTTTTATCAAAAATGATTTCCATCAATTCTGAAGAACTATCCCCGGTGAATTTTCTTAAAGATTTTTCAACTGAACTAACTTCATATTTTAAAAATTCCTTCTTTAAAGTTTTATATGAATTTTTTACTTCTTCAAAACTCACAGTTATCTCAGGAATAATTTCTACATAATTAGAAAATCTAGAATAATTGCTCATAGAATTTAAAATCCTAAAATATTTACTTGGGTTCATATCTATAGATTTAAAATTTGTCATACCAGTTAAAACCTGAATGGCTAGAATAGTAGAATATCCTCCACCAAATTCTAAGAAACTTCCTTTAAACTCTCTTTGCCTCATTATTGAAAACATTGAAATATATGTCAGAAATGGATCAAATTCTGTTCTCCACCTTCCTGTTAAGGAGATCATTGAAGAACCAAATAAATCTAACTTAGTTTTTTTAGGTAAGAAAAACCATATAAAAATTTTTAGCTTATGAAATATATATTTTAAATAAAAAATTATCTGTTTCATTTTTTAAATGAGTTTCTCTAGATTTAAAGAGTAAAAAAAATTTTCCTATTTTAATACGAATTAGAACTCATTATTAATGTTAATAAATGTATTTTGATTTTATGTATAATCGTATTTTTCTAAGTATATGTATCTAGTTACCGGAGGTGCGGGTTTCTTTGGAGAAACTCTCATAAAAAGACTTCTAAAAACAGGGATTAAAGTTAAATGTCTCGATCTTAATCTACCTCACTTTAATCACGAAAATCTCATTACTATTCAAGGAGATATAAGAGATAAAAATCTAGTTTTAGAAGCCTTGAAAGACGTAAAAATTGTTCATCACAATGTTGCCCAAGTTCCCATAGCAAAAAATAAAAAACTTTTCTGGGAGGTTAACTACGATGCAACTAAACTTATTTTAGAAGAGGCTTTTAGACAAAAAATTGAAAAATTTGTCTATACCTCATCAAGTGCTGTTTTTGGAATTCCTAAAAAAAATCCTGTAACAAAAAACATTACTCCTACCCCCATGGAAGAATATGGAAAAGCAAAATATGAAGCTGAAAAAATTTGCAAAAAGTATATTAATTTAGGAATGTCTTGTGCAATTGTTAGACCGAGAACAATTCTTGGAAATGGTCGCCTAGGAATCTTTCAAATCCTATTTGAGTGGATTTACCAAAATAAAAATGTGCCTGTTATTGGAGATGGAAATAATATATATCAATTCATTCACTCTAGCGATTTAGCGGAAATATGTTTTTTAGCAGGAGAAAACATCCAGTCTGAAATTTATAATGCTGGAGCAAGGGAATTCGGCACTATGAGACAAGCTATTGAAAATCTCATTTCTGCTGTTAACTCAAAAAGCAAAGTTTGTGGGGTTAATCGAAAATTTGCCGAACTAGGAATGAATTTTTCTAGTAGATTAGGATTGTCTCCTTTGGGAAAATACCACTCTCTCATGTATGGTAAAAGTATGTACTTTGATAATAATGAATTAGAAGAAAAACTTAATTATCAAACAAAATTTTCCAATGATGAAATGTTCCTTTCATCCTATGAATGGTATGTGAAGAATAGAACTTCAATTTTATCTGGTGAACTCACAGGCTCAAAACATCAATCTTTCTTAAAACAAAAAATTTTAAAATTTGTACCATTCTTTTTATATTAAAAATGCTTAACCCTTTTTTATTGATTTTTCTAGCCGCATTAAACTCTACAATTGGAAACTTACTTCTTAAGCTAAGTAGAGAAACTGCGTCTTCACAATCATCTTTTCTTGCAGGTTATTTATCAATAAGTTTTATAGGAGCGGTATTTTTCTATGGATTAAATCTTGTAATTTTTGCAAAGGCTTTAGATCTATTACAATTGAATATTGCTTATCCAATTCTGGCTTCGCTCGGTTTCATTATGCTTATTGTATCTTCAGCATATTTTTTTGGAGAATCAATTAGTTTTTACCAATTAATTGGATTGCTGCTTGCCATTATTGGAATCTTTCTTATGGCAAATAATTAACTTCGTGAGATGATTGAATACATAGTAGAAAAATTACTTCCTAATGAATTGATAAATTCTAATCAGGATAAAGAAGAAATATTATTCAAGGTTACATCCTACGTAAAAAACTCTATAGATACTTCGGGTTTTTTTGTTAAGTTTCCGGAAAAATCTTTAAGAGTAGTTACTTACATTTTTTTTAAATTTTTTATGCTCATAGAAATAATTTCTTTAAAAAAAATAAAATTTAAAGATTGCTTAAATAGATTTCTTAAAATGAGTTCCTTTTTCGGGGATGGAATTAGGCTTTATAAGTCACTAGCGTTTTTTGCTCTTTTTGAAGATATTGAACTAATTAAAAAAAACATTTCAAATGAAAAAAATAGAAACTGAATTTTTGATTATTGGATCTGGACCTGGAGGAGCTGCAGCCTCTGAAAGATTATTAAACAGTAAAAAAGAAGTTCTAATGATTGAAGAAGGTTCTGATTTTTCTTGTAACAGTTTTAAATTAAACCCAACGGATGAAATGTTAAACATGTGGAAAGATGCAGCTCTATCTCCTGCATTTGGAATTCCTTCAATAACTTATGCTGAAGGCAAATGTGTTGGGGGTGGAACAGAGATAAACAGCGGAATCATTCAAAGAGTTCCAGAAGAAGTGCTAAATAGTTGGTCAAAGCTTTCTAAAATAGATGGAGAATATTATTTAAAAGCAATTCATGAAGATTATGATTTTATAGAAAAAAAACTAAATGCATCTATTTTGCAAGATAGAAGAAATATGCACTCTGAAATGCTGAAAAAAGTTGCTGGGTTAAATTCTTGGAAAATAGATAGCTTACCGAGAGCATTAAAAGGCTGTACATGTTATGAACCTTTATGCAATTGTGGAGGTAGGCAATCAATGACGAAAACCTTTCTTGAAGATGCAAAAAAGGATAATGCTTTTAAACTTGAAAGTAATACTAAAGCTATAAAAATAAATTTTAAAAAAAATAAAGCGTTAAGTGTCTTAGCTGAAAAAAAGATAAATAATACAAAAGAAAAAATTGAAATTCATTTCAAACATCTTTGTTTATCAGCTGGGACTATCAATACCCCTTTTTTAATGATGAAGTCTGGATTGAATTTTAAAGGGCTTGGTAACTTTCAACTTCACCCAACTATTAGAGTTTTAGCAAGGTTTAAAGAAAATATTGAAGCAATGAAAGAGAGATTGCCTGATGTAGCTATTACTGAATTTATGCCGCATATAAGATTTGGAGGCTCTGTGGTATCCCCAGCAATATTTGGAATGAATCTATCCGAATCTTGGGAAAAAAGATCTCATTTAGCTAATAAACTCAATAACTTAGCATCATATTACGTAATGATAAAACCATTGAGTTGGGGCAAAATATCCAAATTTGCTTTTATTAATTCTCCTTTTGTAAGTTACCGTCTAAAAAAAGAAGATTTTTCAAATCTAAATAAAGGTCTAATAGAACTTTCAAAAGGTTTATTTGAATTAGGAGCGCTAGAAGTACATCCGTCAATAAAAAATCATGAAGGCTGGTTTTCTCGAAAAGATCTTGATAAAAATGAACCTGTCAATAAAATCAGAAAAAAATTTAACTTAATGAGTATCCATTTATTCAGCTCATGTTCTCCTCTCAATAATTTTGAAAATTTACTTGATTTTGGAAGAGTCAAGAAAGTAAAAAATTTATTCATAGCTGATGGCTCTACTTTGATTAATGCTCCTGGAGTAAATCCACAAGCAACGATAATGGCAGTCTCTAGAAGAAATGCTGAATCTTATTTGGAGAAAGTAAATGGATAGTTTTATTGAGTTACAAAATATGTTCAGAATAAAGCAGTGGTTAAAAAACTTATTGGTTTTTTTTCCAATAATCATTGTTCCTTTTGAAACATCAATATCTTCATTAGTAAGTTTACTATCTACATTTTTTTTATTTTCTTTCCTCGCAAGTATAATTTACATAATCAATGATTGGACGGACAGATTTGAAGATGCAATGCATCCAGAAAAAAAAATTAGACCTTTTGCTTCTAAAAAACTTAACGGGGTTCATGCTTTTGTTGGAATTATCATTCTGACATCAATGGTAATAGCCCTAATTTTCTTTAATAACTTTTCAATTTACTTTTTAAGTTTACTAATGGTTTATTTCATTCAAAACCTGGCTTATAACTTTTATCTAAAGGATGTTTCAATCATTGAATTTTTATCCGTATCTTCAGGTTATCCCTATAGAGTATTGGGAGGAGGTCTTGCAGTAGGTCTAATACCCAGTTATTGGATTTTGATAACAATTTTTTTAGCTGCAGTTTTTGTAATTGCTCTAAAAAGAAAGCATGATATTAAAGCCTTCCATAAGGATGCATTAAGAAAATCTTTTAAAAAGTATCCTGCAGAATTTTTTGATAAGGTTTCTTCCTTATCCGCTAGTGCTGTGATTGTCTCTTACTTAATTTTTACATTGTCAGACTATGCTCAGGAAAAGTTTTTTAATCCTCTGCTTCCCCTTTCATCTTTACCGCTAATTTATTGCATATTTCGATATCTTCAAATCTCAGAGAATCAAATTACTTCGCATGATCCTGTTTCAATAATCACCCAAGACATGGGCTTAAAATTGGGAATTTTGATTACAATCCTTTTCATTTGCATTTCAAACTTCTACTTTGGGACTTTTTAATCAGGCAAATGTTTTCAAAAATCATTATTACCGGGGTAAATGGATGGCTAGGGAATGGTTTGTTAGATTTTTTAAAATCTAAATTAAAAGATCAAGAAAGCATTTTCTATGATCTTAAAATCATAGGTTTTGATCAACAAAAACCAGAAAATAAAAATGCTCAAATGAATGGTATTGAGTATATTGAAGGTGATTTAAGATCAAAGAGAGATATTGAGAATTTAGTTAAAGACAGTGAAGATGCATTATTTATTAACCTTGCTGGCATTATTCACCCAAATACATTAAAACAATCTGACTTTAATTTAATTAATAACATATCTGTTACTAATTTAGCAAAAGCTGCAAAAAGTGCAGGTGTTAAGAAATTTATTGCCATGTCTTCAAATTCTCCATGCGGATACTCTAAAGATAATTCGATAATATTTGATGAAGAATCAAATTACCGCCCCTACATGGGTTATGGGGTCTCGAAAATGAACATGGAAAAAAATATTTTAAAAATCTCAGATAATAAAAAAAATACTAATTTTTCAATAATAAGAAGTCCTTGGTTTTATGGTCCAAATCAACCTGAAAGACAAACTAGTTTTTTTAAAATGATAAGAAATGGAACTTTTCCAATTTTAGGCAAAGGACAGAATCTAAGATCAATGGCTTATATAGACAATATTTGTGATGGTATTCTAAGGGTTGCAAGATATTTTGATTCTAATGGAGAAATATTTTGGATTGCAGATGAACATCCATATAAAATGATAGAAATCGTCAATACTATCAAGAAAATCATGAGTAAAGACTTTGGGCTTGATGTATCTAGTAAGCAAATTTATTTGCCTAAGATTACAGCAGATTTTGCAAGATATACTGACGGAATTCTTCAAAAATTTGGTTTTTACAACCAAAAAATTCATGTACTTTCTGAGATGAATCAAACTATTTCCTGTGATATTTCAAAATCAAAAAATTTATTAAACTTTCATCCTAAAGTATCTTTAGAAGATGGTATGAAGAAATCTATTGCTTGGTGTCTAGACAATAACTTAGGTATTTGATGGAAAGTTATTTTTTTTTAGCTCCTTTTCTTTCCTTCCTTTTCGCAGGTTTAATAAAATTTATAATAAATTCATTAAAAATTAGAAAGCTTGCGTTTAAAAAAATTGGTCTTGGAAACTTTCCTAGTACTCATAATGCAATAAGTTCTTCAGCTTTTTTCACTGTTTTGTTTCAGGAAGGGCTTAATTCGCCTTTCTTATCAATTGCTTTTGCGTTGATGCTCATCGTAGCAATTGACTCTTTAGATTTGAGGAACAAAATCGAAAAGCATGCAAAAGCTATCAATGAACTAGAAAAACCTAATGGATTTTCTTTTAATTTGAGAACAAAAATTGGTCATAAGCCTATTGAAGTTTTTGGAGGATTTCTTGTAGGGATTACAACGAGCTATTTATTTTTTTTATTAGTCAATGGCGCTTAAAATACCTTTGAATGAATTTTAAGAGAGAAAGTGAAACTTTTTTTTGGATCTAACACAAAGACATTTCTCTTTTTCTTGTTCCTTATCTTCTGCGTACAATTTTTTTATACTTTTTATCCAAGCAGAATGCCTTTAATTCAAGAAACGCATTTCTTCATTACACAAATATTCTTGGGAAATGTTTTTTTGGATGATGCAAGTGCTTTTTACTCCTTATTAATTACTCCTTTTTACAATTTCTTTTACCCAATATTTCAAAATCCATCTTTTTATTACATTTTTTCTATTCTATTTGAATTTTTTTTCATTTTTTATTTGTTCTTTCTAGTTTCACTAATTTCTAAAAATTATCTTGCCTCTTTTATAGCTGTCATTATTCTATCCCCTTTAGCCTCTGCAACCATTTACAATATCTTCGGTTTATATATTTTTCCAAATCCTGCTCCAGCTTTCGAGTGGGGAAATGGCACCCTTTCAACAAGATATTTTTTGGGATTGATTTTTCCTTTACAAATTTATTTTATTTCAAAAAATGAAAGCTTCTTTAGCTCCCTCTTGCTTGCTTGCTCAATATTAATTCATCCAAATTCATTTGTATTTATTCTAGGCATAAGTATCTTTTGTGAAACCTACTTATTTGCAATTGGTAATGGAAACAAAAAGAGATTAGGTCTTTATTTATTAATTTTAATCGGATCCTTAATTTTTCTTTTAGATAAGTTTTATTCAAGCGACTATGATTTTAGTGAGTCCTATTTGATTTCTGATAATGTAGAAAGATACATAAACCTTGTGAGAGATGAAGCAGATGATTTTTCGATAATATTTCAGTTAACACAAAATTTCTTACAAACAGGTTTTATAACCATTTTTATAATATTTACACTTTTTATTTTCTCTCGAATTTATAAGCAAAAATATCATCAAAATATATTTTTTATTTTCACTGCAATTCCTTTGATTCTTTTTTATCTTGGATTTGTTGTAGAAATGATTTCCTACAAGTTGGAAATTGACTTTCTTTTAAATTTAATAATCGGTCTCCAGCCTGGTCACAAGCTATTGTCTTTTAGCTTTTTTCCGGCAATGTTTATATGGAGTAAATGTTTAGCTTATTTTTTTGAAAATTATAATTTAAAGATTAAACCTATTATTTTACTTAGTTTTTCAGTTTTGCTTTTTAGCATTTCTGTTAAAGGAGCATTAAAATCTTATGACTTTTTAAATGGTCTAAGCACAATAGAAAGTGGAAAGTTTAGTTACGGGGATGCCCTTATTTTAAGATCTAAATATCTAAATGAAAGAAATCCTTCATCTCCAGTAATTTATGATTTAGGGCAGTTTGAAGAAAAAGATTTAAAAAATTTAAGCTTAAGTAACAACTTAAACATCAATCAAACTTACGAAAATAAATACGGAAAAGTATTAGCTTTTGAGAGCTTAATTTCTCTCATTAGAAATAATCTGGTTGCCGGATCGGGAGTAATTGTTCCCCCTTATTTATTTCACTTAAGGGATACTCTTATTGACTATAAAATTTTTTTTCAAGAACATCATGATGGAAATATTATGATGGGGTCTTTTTTAGCAACTCAGGGTCTGTTGAAACGTATGCAAGCAGTTTTAGGAGTTACTTATACTTCTTTACCGTTGCAAACATCAAAGTTGAACTATACAGCAATGAGATACTTCTACAGAAAACTTGACAGCAATAAAGCAAAATTAATTGCATCAGAATTTAATGATTATAATTTCATCTTAACCGAGAAAAATCATAATATTGATGCAAAAATAATTGCGTCAAATGAGTTTTATAATCTTTATGAAATAACAAGATAAGGAAAGCTTTCACAAGGTTTTTAAGCAAATCTAAAAATCTTTTTAGAAAAACTTCTTCTTGTTCAGAATACTTTTTCTCTTAGTATTAATCAGCACGGGATAAGATTTTTTGAATCATTGAAAAAAATGGCTTTTGTTTATCAAGATAAGAAAAAATATCCCTTCGAAATATATCTTTTGCACGAGGATTTGCACCTTGTTCTAACAACATTTCCATCCCGTTAGTATTGCCAGAGTTAATTGTATGTTCTGTGGCATACATAAGAGGTGTGGTACCTTTCGGATTAGTTTTATTTATATCAGCTCCGCATTCGATAAGAGCAGCTAAAGAAGATTCAAGACCATTATATGCTGCTATTATTAAACCAGACCAACCTTGATTGTTACTTTCCTTTAGTAAACGCGGATTTTGTTTTGCGAGTCTCTTAATATTGAGAACGTTTTCAGACTCAACAGCTTTAAGGAATTGATCAAAGGTATCCTTTTCTACGATGACATCTCGCTCTTCAGTTGAGAGATGAATAGTGTAATCGTCTTCATAAGTTATAGATCCTGGGGATTGACTAGAAACTAAATCCGTTTCTGAAACTCCAAAGACATGGTGACCTTCTATGAATGGCAATTGAAAATCTCTAAAGGTAAAAGCATTGATCTGTCTCACTACATCAGAAGTGGTTGTTGAATCGAATTTAATTTTCAGATCTGAGTAATTTATTGATTTCTTTGAATAATATGAATGACCTTCTGAACTTTGAGGTATTGCATCATAATTATCTTCAATTATATTTCCTATGGTTTTTTCAACTAATTTTTGACCGTTTAACAAATATTTTTCATATAGCTCTTTGCAATAAATATCCTTTTTCATGGGAAAAGAGATTTGAGTAATAATAGATCCTGTATCTATCCCCTCATCTATATGGTGAATTGTGCAGCCGGACCTTTTCTCACCATTCAAAATAGGGTGCGCACTTGTATACATGCCTTTGTAAGCAGGAAGCAGTGAAAAATGGATATTATATAAACGAGCGTCTTTAAATTTTTCGGGCTTAATTAACTTAAAATACTCTAGAGAAATAAAACATAAATCTTCTACTTCGTAAACATCTGAAAGTGACACAAGATTTAGACCCAGTAAAGTAGCATGCTTCTTTAATGATGGTTGCCATTCATCTAAGCCGCTGTCTTTATCATCAGGTAAGACTACAATATTGTAGTGCTCTCGAAATTGCTCATAAATGAAGTACAGCCCTGCAACTGCAATCGAGTTTTTCCCAGCAATGCAAATAGTCCCTTTACCCTTCATAGATATATTACTCAGGAATAACCGGTTCCTCGCCAAATTGCGCTTCTTTAATATCAAAGACTTCACCTAGATAACCATTTTTTTTGAGATTGGCTCTAACTTCTGACGGTAAGTGCCAAGCAAGGTTAAGTATTGGTAAAGAAATATCCTCGGAAGCATAAAGTTCTGACTCTGGCAATATCGGTATCTTGGTCCCGGGGACATAATTATGAACTTTTTTTGAACCAGTAATTTCATATACGGCTGATATATGGTTTTCGTCTAGTCCTAGTAACTTAACCATAATTGCAGCTCGACCTGGAAAAGCCTTTGCTCTTAATTTTCCATACTTAGCAATCTTTTCTTCAAGGAATAGGCGCATGTCTTTCTGCCAACTAGAAATGTTCTTCTTCATAATTTTGAATTTTTCAAGAAAATCATTTTCTTTTTTATTTTCATAGGAAATTTTATGATTTGATCCTATGTAAACTCTTATATTGCCTCCATAGCGAGACACATACTGAACATCAAATAAAGTTTTGCCCAGAGTTTGAGCAATGAATTCAAATGACCTTTGTGAGTAGGTTCTAGGATGTTCATGATAGAAAGTATCGAACTGATCAGTATCTAAAACCGATCCTAAATAGTGATTTTCTATTACTAATGTTGTTTCTTCACCAAGAATTATTTTCAGATTCTCAAGTAATTCTGGAAGATTATTTATATGCGCGAATACATTTGTAAAGGTTATGACATCTGGATAACCATGACGGTCAAGAAAATAAGACGCAGAGGCTGCATCAAAGAATTTATTAATTGTCTCGTGTTTTGAATCATTTGCTGCGGCTGTTGGTTCTATGCCAATCGTTTTAGAACCTTTCTCCTTAAAAAAATTCAATAAACTGCCGTCATTACATCCTATATCTAATACTAACTTGCCCTTTAAATCTCCCAATCTTTCTTCAATATTCGCCACTAAGTCTTTCATTCCTGAAAGAACACTGCCAGTCATACGTGCTCGATAGTGATAAGTTTTCGGAAAAAGGAGCTTCTTCTCAACGTCATAATTTTGAAAAGCTGTGAAGCAATTCGTACAGAAAACTATATCTATTGGATACATGGCACAAGTGGTATTCGAACCAATTGGAATCAAATCATCGCATAAAGGATGTTCGCCTAAATTCAAAACCTCAACAATACTTTTACTGCCGCATACTTCACAACAGGAATCAATTTTTCTACCACCTTTCATTTTATTCCTACTCAATAATAATGATTTTAAGAATCCCTTTTGTATCTGTACTTTCAGGACTATTCAAACAATTTAGTTGAAAATTAATTTGAGAGTTTAAACCTTTTTCACCTATAGATAGCTGTTTTTTTATTCATATCAATAATCAATAATTAATCATGGCTAGCGCCATCAATCAAAATTATATTGAGATCTTCAGGCAAATCTAACTCATCTAGACAGGCAAAATTTACTGCTATTTGATCAGGATATCTTCTTCTTTTGTGGTGAGTATAAACTCCACAAACTTTGCAGAAATAATGCTCAGCAATATTTTTATTCCATTTGTATAAACCCAAATATTCATTACCTTCTAACAAAGTAAAAAATTCCTTAGAGACTGGTTTCATGACAATAGATTTCTTTCTGCATAAAGAGCAGTTGCATTCATATACATCCTCATAAACATTCTCAGTCTCTATTTGAAAACGTACTTTTTTACAGTGGCAAGATCCTTTAAACATTTTTAATTAAGTAAGTTAGCTATCTCAATCATAAAAAGACTCATAATATTTCTCTATACTGGTGCAACCTGGGTGCCATTCAAATCGGCGGGCTTAAATGACTAACAAAATATTGAATTACATTGTTCAGAGCCTCGCGTGTTGGATGCCCCGATTGATCGACAAAATCTAACGTTAATACAGAGTGACCTCTTCCCGGCAATGTTATCTCTTGAACTCTTATGTTGCCGTCATCATTAAAAGCGCGATGCACACATTTGGATTTTTCTTGCGTGCACAGTGGATCGTCCTCGAAACGTAAAACTCGCATGGGGCCTTTCACATCGAGAGCGTTACGACTTTGTTCGATGTCATCAGACGACATATGCAACTCTCCCTGTTTGAAAAAAGGCATTGCCGGTTGTGATGCTACGGCTGCAAGGACACTATCATCACCAATAAGCTGTATCGCGAAGTTGCCCGTGAGGCACATGCCAATAACTCCTACGCCTTTAACACCCCGTTGATCCCTGACTTTTCTGCAGAGCAGACGAACCCAATCGGCTATCGGACTCGATCGATCGCTGGTCATTAATCGAAACTCCTTTCTGAGGCACATGACTCTAACAAGATTCCCGCCGATTGATGTTTTACCCAAAGGTCCGAACAAGTGTGGCATAACAACCTCAAAGCCTGCATTAACTAGTTCATCAGCTAGAGACAGTGTTTCCTGACCGATACCCGGAAGCTCTTGGAGTAATATGATCGGGGCGCCTGAGCCTCTGCGGTAGATATCATGTGTAATAAGATGTCCATTAGACGCATGAGCCTCGAAGATCGTCTTTTGATAGTCACCAATCTGCGTTGCAGTATTTCCCATTTGCTTTTCTCCTAGTATCTTGGCGTTTTGCGATCTTTTAACTACTCCCACTCAATAGTAGCTGGTGGTTTGCTAGAAATATCATAGACAACTCTAGAAACTTTTGGAATTTCATTGATGATCCTATCGGAGACTTTATTCAAAAAATTATGATTAAGTTGAGAGGCTTTCGCTGTCATGAAATCAATAGTTTCTGCAGCTCTTAGAGCAATCACATATTCATAGCGCCTAGCATCTCCCACTACACCGACGCTTTTGATTGGCAAAAACACGGCAAATGCTTGACTGACCTTATCATAAAGATTTGCTGCTAGGAGCTCTTCCATGAAGATATAGTCTGCCTCTCTTAGGATGTCTAATTTTTCTTTAGTAATCTCTCCAATTGTTCTTACTGCTAAACCAGGACCTGGAAAAGGATGCCTACCAATTATGGACTTAGGTAGACCCAATGATAAACCTATTTTTCTTACTTCATCTTTGAATAAAGAATCTAGAGGCTCTACCAAAGGTAAATTTAAATATGATGGTAAGCCGCCAACATTGTGGTGAGATTTAATCACGTGCGCCTTACCGCCTTTGATGCCAGAAGATTCAATCACATCGGGATAGATAGTGCCTTGCGCTAGAAAGGAAACATCTTTAATTTTTTTTGCTTCTTTCAAAAAAACATCAATGAAATTTTTTCCTATAACCTTTCTCTTGTCTTCAGGATCTTTTTTGCCTTTTAAATTTTTAAGGAAAAATTTTTCAGAATCAGAAAAATGAATCTTGATTTTTAAAGCTTTTTTTAAATCTCTAAGAACTTGTTTGGCTTCATCTTTTCTTAACAAACCATTATCAACAAAAATACACTCCAATTGCTTGCCAATTGCCTTTGATAAAAGGGCAGCAACCACAGAAGAATCTACTCCACCAGAAATACCCAATAATACTTTTTTCTTGCCTATCTGTTTTTTTATATCATCAACAAGTTTATCAACTATGTTTTTTGGTCTCCATTTTGTCTGGCAACCGCATATTTCTCTCACAAAAGTTTTTAAAATTTGCGCGCCCTTTTCGGTATGCGTTACCTCTGGATGAAACTGTAAGCCATATTTTCTAATTGAATTGTTTTCAAAAGCTGCAATTGGACTATTTTTAGAGGAAGCGATTTTTTTAAAACCTTTTGGCAACTTAATTACTTTATCACCATGGCTCATCCAAACATTGAGCGTTGATATTTTGATACCCTGAAATAATTTACTTTTATTTAATTTAATTTCAGCTTGGCCAAATTCTCTTTTCTTTGAGGTATTTACCGATCCTCTAAAGTGTTTTGACATGAGTTGCATGCCATAACAAATTCCTAAAACGGGTATTTCACTTTCTAAAATTTTAGGGTCAACTTTAAGGGTATTTTTTGCATTCACTGACTCTGGACCACCAGAGATAATAATGCCTTTGGGATTAGCTTTTTGAATGTTTTTATATGAGGTATCAAAAGATAGAATTTCCGAATATACCCCTAGCTCTCTTATGCGCCTAGCAATCAATTGAGTATATTGCGAACCGAAATCCAGAATGATAATTTT
>CENJ01096445.1_pt1 | contig 14347 bp, 12 predicted proteins | sample 356161 | NCBI WGS metagenome assembly CENJ01 (sample SAMEA2619531, study PRJEB7988) | marine metagenome | biome: marine biome (ENVO:00000447); feature: surface water layer (ENVO:00002042); material: "saline water (ENVO:00002010), including plankton (ENVO:xxxxxxxx)" | depth 5 m
AGTTCACCAATAAGCATTAAAACGTTCCTTATAGAGGATTCTTTCATATTGATGGACATCTTCTGACTTAAATCATAGTCTTTTCCATATTTATCTAAGGTCATATGCTCTTGAGGTCCGGAAGACAACCCTATAGACAATATTATTGAGTAAAAAAGTATTCTTTTACTATAAGCCAACATTTTTTATGATTTTTGTTGTTCCAATTTTAAAAGTTACTTGCTCATTTTCTATTTTTTCTATCAAAGCATCTTCAATAAGATCTCCTTCGCGAAATGTTTTCCCATTGATTGTAACAAAAGCTTTTTCCCCCATTCGCACGGCAGTTTCTATTTTAAGACGATCAAGAGAATTTAGCTCGAGGGTTTCCTTATTTTCTATTGGTGTTGCATTATTGACTATAACAGGAGAGGGTGCTTGATTTACTACTTTTGGTTCGTAATATTTTACAAAAGGATTTCTACCCCAACCACTAAGGTCAGAGTACTCATCTGATAATTGGTTGAATTCAGTCGTTTTACTGAGGCTTGATTGCAGATTCTTTTCGGCTTCTCTTTTTTCTTGACGTTCTTTTATTTTTCGTAGTTTGGCACTATTAGATGACATTCCAGCTGTTCGAGCTCGCTTAAATTTTGTTCTTTTAGGTACATCTTTTGCTTTCCCAATATTATTTCTGTCTATATAGTCATAAACAGCGTATACTATTGAAACACAAAGCAAAGCAGAAAGTAATTTTAATCTAGGTGTCATCCTTTAACACACTTAAACTACTTCAAAAATTACAGTATCTAAAATCATTTTATTAATGTCAGTAATTACGATTTTCCATCCTCCCCTATCTAAATCATTAACTTTTCTATTAGAAATTGCAGGAATTTCATCACCAGGCCTTATAATTATACGAACTTTTGCTTTAAGCTCTCCATCCATGTACCATATATGGTATACAACTTTGCTTTTCTCAGTATTATTGTTAACAAGAGAGTAACATATAACTTTTTCATCATTTATATCAAAAACTTTGCTGGTGTAAACAGGTAAATTATTTTTCACTTTTTTACACATACTACTTCGAATAACTACTAAATCATTTAAAGCATTATAATCTTTTACTGATTGATTTGGATTAGTATCTACGATCTTAGGTGCTTTTTTCTGTACCTTAATAATTTCTTTAGGTTTATTTTTAATTTCCTTTTCAACTGGTTTTTCGTCTTCTGAAATTATTTCCTCAACAGGTTCTGTTGCAGGCTCAAGCCACATCTCAGGTACATCTTTTAATTCCTCATTTATAATTATCTTATCTTTTTTATCAACATTATCTACTATTTTATTCGAGTTTAAGTCTTCTTTTAAAATCTTCTTTTGTTTTCCAGGAAAAGAAATTTTATTTTTTTGAATTTTTTGAATGTTTTTAATCTTTTTATTTTTAGATGATTGGAAATACGCATACGCAATTAACTCAATAGTTTGTTCTGGTGATGATTTTTCTTGAGAAACGCCTACATTGGAGGTCGTAAAGCGATAACGATTGTCTTCTAAATTTTCTAAAAATTTGTTGAAATTTAGAAAGGATCCCCGAAGGGTAATATCTATAGGTATTTTTTCTACGACAATTTTGCCTTTTAAATCAGGTAAAATAACAGTCTCTTTATCGATTGCGATATTTGAAGGTGAAAAATTAATAACTTTTAGACTGTTTTGAATTAAATCTGAGTACAAATGATCGGTTACATTTTCTAGTAGTCTTTTATCTGGAATCTTTTCGATTATGTATTGGAATTGATAATTTATTTTATTCCAATTGTCTTCCATAGGCCCCAATTTTGATTGCATATTTTTAAATTTATTAAGCTCTTTTAGTACGTTTTTTTCTAAAGAAATTGATTTTTGATACTCATTAGAAATATCTTTATGAAAAAGAAAATACCATAAACTTAAGAATGAAAATAAGCAGCAGGAAGAGGCAATGAATTGATTCTTTGGGTTGCTGAAATATTTTTCTATCAAAGCACGCATTTCAAATCAAATTGTAGGTTTTCAGGGCCTAAGCTCTCCTTGCTGGATTGATCGATTACATCGATACTTTTAAACAAATTTGTTTCTTCAAGCATTGCTATAAAATTTTCAAAATGACCATCTAAAAGAGCAGGGTTTGAATTTACACTTCCTTTTAATCGAACAACATTGAGATGTTCATCTTGTTTTTGTACAATAGGAACTAAATCGCGCCCAATCTTCTTGTAAGCTTTCTTATCCCAACCTTTTTGAAATTTTATCAAAGATATTTTTATCTCTTTTGGTGTATAAAAACTTAATATTCTATTTACTGTTAATATTCTACTAGAGTAGTCAGTATCATAACTAAGCTTTTTAATTTGATTTTCCGCGCTTTCTGTATTTTTAGATAAAGTTTTGTGCTTTTCTTCAACATATGCCATGCTTTGCTTTTGAACAACCATTGGATCTAATTTAGTTATTAAAGAATTTGTACTTAGCTTTTTTTGTCCAGTAAGACCTAAGCACAAAATGATCGTTGTAGCTAACAAGGCTAAACCACCGCGATTTAACCATCTAAAAATTTCTATTTTTTTAAAATTCTGGGGTAGAAGATTTGGAGTGTTTTCTATTCCCAAAGCACTACCGATAGAGGCTGAAAGTAAAGGAAAACGAATATTAATTAATTCTAAATCAAGTCCAGGGTTTAATTTTAAGTTGCGTACAGGATTCATATAGTTTGATTCAATGCCACTAATGCTCTCAACAAATTTATCCATATACTTAATATAATTTGTTTGGCCACTTAACAAAACTTTTGTGGTTTCAGTAAAATTCATTTCAGTTCTGATGCTATTAATGTTCATAGTTATTTCCTGAGCCCAATTTTCAAAAATAGGCCTGAAAACGTCATCATACTTACTTCTTTTCATTCCTTCGTCAAAAGAGCTAAAGAAAGATTTTGGTATTTGAAAAGAATCTAAATTTTTTTCCTCTAGATTATTGAACGATTCGTTGTCATGAAGTGAGCTTGTTAAACCAGAAAAGCCTAAAAAAAGTGGTTTTACAATCTTTAATTTTAACTTTTCATAACCTAAAATAAACCCATCGTTGTAACCTATATGGATAATCAAAGTTGTTTTATTTAATCGCTCATAGTAGTTCCATATAAACGCATTAAGAATTGATTGAGCGACTGGATACCATTTTTTCACTGTAAAGTTTTGATCGCTTAATTCTTTTCCATATTTATTTAGTTTTTCGGCTTTTGCTAGACTTATAAAGTAAGCTTGTTCTTTTTGTTTTTTGTAAGTATAAAATGCTTCTTCAATCGGGAATTTTATTGATTTACTAAGAGTCCAGTTCAGAATTTGATTCTTATCTTTTTCACCTTCCTTTGGTATTTCTACGATTTGTGAAATAATCTCAGGATGATTAAGGACAATTGCTAAAGAATCTTTTGCTTTCAAAGATTTTAGAGCAGTTAGGTTAGCATCTTCAAAATCAAGTAGACCATCGTATAGATTTTTAAAAGTAGATTTAATATGTTCTATTATTATACTAAAATCGTTTTCAATATCGAAATTAACATCATCAAAATGAAAAATGTCATAACCTATTAAATATTTTATTCCTTTCCGCTCTTGAATTATAACAGTGTAAATATTTTTGTGGTCTACATGCACTCCAATAAGAACTTTATCAAATGGTAATATGTTTAAAAATCTTTTTTTAATGTGTTTGTGATATTTGCCAGGATCTGTTAAGAATTCTGAAATAAGATCCTTTTTCTCGCTTGTTAATAGTATTTCCTTTTCGAACTTTAAGGGTTTGGATCCGTTTGGAAATTCAGGTTTCTCGGATTCTCTTATTTCATTGAGTTGTTGCGTTTTTTTCACACTTGGTAAGATTTCTGCCTTTTCTGGCATTTTTTGATCTTCTACAGCACCTCCGATCCAATCATCATCTGAACCTAGATTTTCTTTAGAGTTATTGTTACCATCCTCTTGCAGAACATCTAACAGCTTATTTACGGCTATTTCGTTATAGTTTTTTTTCTTCTGTTTTAGTAATCCACTTGTATCGACTTTCCCTGATATGGCTTTTGAAACCATTTCTTCGGAAATACTTTCCTTACTTTCACTCATCATAATCAAAAGTGCCTGATGACAGAGTTGGGTAATCTTTCTAGGATACCCTTGGGTATTTTTGTGGATCTTAATTATTGATTCATCTGTAAACCAATTCTTTTTCTCGCCACTAGTGACTTGAATTCTATGATGAATCATACCTTTTGTGTCTTCTAGTGAAATGGGACCTAAATCAAAATTGAAAATGATTCTATCTTCAAAATTTGGATAATCTTTGATTATTCTTGACATTTCGGGTTGGCCAAAAATAATTAATTGCAATAGTTTAAATTCATCTGTCTCAAAATTTAGTAAGGTCCTAAAAACATCTAACATATCTCCATGCAAGTTTTGTCCCTCATCTACAATAAGAACCAACGTTTTCCCTTGCTCCAACCCAACTCTTAATAAATAATTTTCGATTATGTTCCTACAATCTTGAACCGAATCAGCAGACTCGTTGATTCCGAATAATTCAATAATGTGCTTTAAAAGGATGATCTCAGATTCAAATTTCGGATCCAAAATAAGATGGAATGTAAAATCATCGGATTCATTCTTAAAATTTTGTATTAATTTTCTACTTATTGTGGTCTTACCAACTCCAATTCCACCTTTGATAACAGACAAACCGCGTTTCATCCGAATTGCAAGTTCTAAGCCTTCTAAGCATTGTCTATGTTCAGTTGCAGGATAAAATAGATCTACATTTGGAGAGGTAGAAAAAGGATCTGATCTTAATCCGATTGCTTTAAAAAGATTCAAGAAATGCCTTAACTAAGAGGAAAAACCAAAAATAAAATATGTTCTTAGCATAAACGCTGAGGCGATTAAAAGTATTATGCCTAATTTGATTCGGTGCTCAAAAAAGAAAGCATCAGTCATGTAAAGTTTATTTGCTTTTCTTTCTGCAATCAGTATCATATTAGGTTTTATAAGCAATAATAACCCAAAAACACCAGCAACTATCGATAAATATAAAAATATAATCTCCTTATATGGGCCACTGTAATAGCTAAAGACTAAAAATCCAGATGCTATCAGCATAAAAATCCCTAATGGTATTCTATTATTCATCAAAGCTGCGTCGGTCATATATAGCTGATTGGCGCTATGCTCTACTTTTAAAATAAAAGCAGGTGCAAAAATCATAAGAAATCCAAAAATTGATGATAATATTCCTATAGCTAGAATAGCTAAAAATATTATTTCCATTCCAATACCTCGCTCATGTAATAGTTAAAACGTGAATGATAGTAAGTTTGTAGTTTGTCTAAACAAAATACAATGCATAAACAATTTAAAGATTTTCTTTTACAAAAATAACTTCTTAAACATTATTTTTTTGAGACTGATGAAATAGTTTTGTCGAGCTTATTTAATAAAAAATCCGCATCCTTTTTATTAAATATTATTGGCGGCTTTATTTTTATCACATTGTTATCTGGTCCGTCAGTACTAAGTAAAACACCTAATTCTTTCATTTCATTTACAATTTGTTTTGCTGCTTTAGGATTTGGTTGTATAGTATTTATTTCAGCAATTATTTCTATACCCAAAAACAAACCCTCGCCACGAATATCTCCAATTATTTCGAAAGTTTTTTTTAAGTTCAAAAGTTCTTTTTTTAGATAGGAACCTATATTTAATGCGTTTTTTTGGAGCTTTTCATCTTTTATTATCTTCAATACGGTTTGTCCTATTGCAGAAGAAACCGGATTTCCACCAAAGGAGTTAAAGTATTCCATTCCATTGTTAAATTGATTCGCTAGCTTCTTAGTTGTAATGACGGCAGACAGAGGATGCCCGTTGCCAATCGATTTACCAATTGTTACAATGTCAGGGTTAACTTCCTGATAATAAAATCCCCAAAAGTGTTTTCCAATCCTCCCTAAACCGACTTGGATTTCATCTGCAATACATATCCCCCCCAAATCGTGGATTATTTTGCAGGCATTTTTCAAAAACGAAGCAGGCAATGGAATTTGTCCACCACAACCCATAAATGATTCAAATATGAAAGTAGGTTTAAAACCGTCAATGCTTATTTGTTTTGCATGATTTGTAAAGATTTCTAAATATTTTTCTATAGATGTTCTGCCATTATATTGCCCTCTGTAAAGGTTTGGAGTAGGAACTTCATGAACATAAGGCGGAGGATTAAACCCTCCTAGTCCTTTGTATTTGTAAGGACTTATTTCTATTAAAGAAATTGTATGTCCATGATATGCTCCGTCAATTACAATTGTGTTGCGATTCTTAGCAGAATTTCTTGCAATTCTCAAGGCTAAATCGTTTGATTCGCTACCAGAATTTGTAAAAAAACAAACGCTAAGTTTTTTAGGTAATGAATCAATGATTGACTTAGCATAATCAAGTACATTTTCATCTAGATATCTTGTGTTAGTATTTAGTTTTTTAAGTTGTTCATAAGCTATCTTTGCTATTCTAGGGTGGCTATGACCTACATGCTGAATATTATTCACCGCATCTAAATATTTTTTCCCATTAATATCGTATAAAAATTGCCCCTTACCTTTAATTAAATGTAAAGGGTCTTCGTACGATAAACTTAAAGAAGGTGCTAAGATTTTTTGCCTAATATTTTTAATAGCCATATCTAATTATCTAATGTTGAAGTCTAAATCCAATTCTTTAAATCAATTTTTTTTAATAAATGAATTAGTGACCAAGAAGACTCTTCAGATATAGTCAGGTATTTATTTTTAGGAAAAAGCTTTTTTCTCCATGCTGCCATTGTTACTGATATGGAAAGCCGTACACAAACCAAATAAGGAAGACATCGCAATTCATAATCATTTAGATCATAAATGGATAAATATCCATCTAAAAATTGTGCGATATCGCTTGAATATACTTTAGAATTTTGGATGATATATGATATACATACTGCAGGCTCGCAGACAGTAAAAGAGTTTGTCATATCTCCGAAATCAATTATTCCTTTAATTTGTCCTTTTGCGTTAAGAACTATATTATTTTTATTACCATCGTTATGAATGAAAGACCTTCTAATTTTATTTATAATAGGAGGTATGTTCACTTCATATTTTCTGATAAAATCTTTTAAAATTAGTATATCATTTTTGTTTTCTATATGCTTTAACTTTTTTTTTAAAAATTTAATATTTTGAATATCCCAAGGAAAATCACCAGATCTCCCTTCATGACAAAAGTTAGCTAATGATTTAGAAAGGCTCCCCATCAAAACCCCTAGCTCCCTTATGTGTTTACGGCCCTCATCAAACTCTATTAATAGGTTGCCTTCAATATAGTTAAATAAGCATGAAATATATTTTTTATCGATATGTTTAATGGACTTTAGTCCTTGAATCGGAATAGGAATATCAAATGGGAATCCGCTAACGTGTAGGTGGATTAGTGCTGAAATTTGCATTTCTACATTATATAAATCTTCAAAAAAATTATAGACTTTCAGAATGTATTGATTTTTATCCGTTTTGATTGAAATAATCTGATCTCTATCGCTTGGATAAAATGTTAATTTGCCTTCAACAGCATAATGTTTTTTTAGATGTTTTTTTATGGTTAACGGGTCAATACTAGGAGAATGGGTTGTATATAGTTTGTCAATCATTAATAAAGGTACATTAAACTTTAGTTAATAAATTTTAAAAATAAATTTACAACCTTATTCAATTTGTTACAAAAATGTAAAAAAATGTTACACATTCCCTTAAAATAGTATTAGATTCAGATATCCGAGGTAAAGTCAGCTTAAATATTTTTTTGAGCAAGAAACATATGAAAAAAACTATTCTCATTGTAGACAATGACGATGGTGTTAGGGATAACTTATCATCACGATTCAATAATATTGGTATGTTCACTATCACTGCCAAAGATGGTTTTGAAGGATATACTAGGGCTTGCAAAGAATCACCAAATTTTCTATTGGCTAGTACATTACTTCCGAATATTAATGGTTTTAAACTTGCGTATTTATTGAAGCATGATGAAAGGTATGAGAACACCTCAATAATATTGTTGACTACAAATGAAATTCAGAATGAAGAAAATACTTTCAAAGATTGTAAGGCAAATTACATTTTAAAAAAGCCTTTTAAGTTTTCAGAATTAAAAAGTATCTTGGGCCTAAGTTAGTTAATGATTACAATCTTAAACCCATTTAATGTTCTGTGCCTTTTTTTTGTTGGATCTATTTTTGGTAGTTTTTTAAATGTAGTCATTTATCGCGTTCCAAAAAAAATGAGCATTGTTTTTCCTGGTTCTCATTGTTTTAGTTGCAAAAAAAAGATACCTCTAAAATATAATCTTCCAATTTTAGGTTATTTTCTATTGAATGGCAGATGCGTTAATTGTTCTAAGAGATTTCCTAGTAGGTATGCTTTTATAGAATTAATAACCGCTATTCTAACTATCATCATTTACTTAATCTTCGATTTTAGTCCTATTTTTTTTGTATACCTTATACTTACATACCTCCTAATTGCTGTAACTTTTGTTGATATTGACCATTTTATCATACCAAATGGATTTATTTTGTTTGGCTTATTAGTTTTAATTATTTCCCTAATTCTTAATGTCTTATCTATAGGATGGGAATATTCAGTATCTGGGTCATTTGTTTTTGCTGGATTTTTATTTTTTATCGGTTTAATCGGGCAATTTATTTTGAAAAAAGAAAGTATTGGATTTGGTGATGTGAAACTTGGATTAATTTTAGGTGGCTTTTTAGGCGTTGAGTATTCTATTCTTGCTTTATATCTAAGCTTCGCATTAAGTGCAATCATAATAATTGCCTTTCACAGGGGTAAAATAAATTCAGGTGAAACAAAAATTCCTTTCGGGCCATATTTAGCCGCAGGAACTCTTATTTCCCTATTTACGATATCACCAGATGGAAGTAATTACATACTTAATTGGTATTACAAAACGATGTTCTGATATGGAAGTACTAGGAAGAAAACGATTAGGTACTATGCTTGTTAATGCAGGGAAAATTGATAGTGAACAACTTGAAAATTCACTTCAAAATCAGAAAAAAAAACCTGGGTATCTCGGACAAATTTTTATCTCAAATGGTTATTTAAGTGAGAAAGAATTATACTTTTATTTGAGTCAGCAATTTAAGGTTCCATTTCTATCATTAGGCTATTTCAAAATAGATAAATCATTAATGAGCTTATTTACCGAGGTCCAAATAAGATCAAAAGTTTTTTTACCTCTTTTTAAATTAGATAATGCTTTGACTATAGCAGTGTCTGACCCCTTGGATTTAGAACCAATGAATCTTGCTAGGGAGGTTACGGGTTTGAAAGTAGAGCTAGTTTTAGCTTCGACAATAGAAATTGAGAGTTCAATCGACCTGCACTATGGTATATCAAGTTTTGTTAGTGGGGGTTCTGGAAATGTTGAAGCGACAAAAATAACAGATTATTTTGATGAAAGTAAGGTGGTAGAACTAGTGGATAGTATTATTTCTCAAAGTCAGAAGTACAATTGCTCGGATATTCATATTGAAGCTCGAGAAAGTGACATTAGGGTTCGGTTTAGAATTGACGGTCGTCTACAGGATTTTCAAACTTTACCGAGCGACATTCACACCGCTCTGGTCTCTAGATTAAAAATAATGGCAAATATGGATATTGCTGAAACTAGGAGACCTCAAGATGGAAGAATTTTATTCAACTCCAGTAGAGGAAGGCTAGATCTTAGAATTTCAACTTATCCAACTTTATATGGCGAAAAAACAGTATTAAGACTTTTAAATATTTCAGATGCGTTGCATTCGTTTTCAGGACTTGGATTCGAGCCAGAATGTGAAGAACGCTTCAATACTATGCTTATAGGTGGGGAAGGTATTATTTTAGTTTCAGGCCCAACTGGAAGTGGAAAAACAACTACTTTGTATTCCACTCTAAATAGACTTGAGTCGCCTGATGTAAATATAGTTACAGTTGAAGACCCTGTGGAATACGATCTTGATAATATAAATCAGGCGCAGATAAATATTAAATCTGGTGTCACTTTTGCTTCAGCTCTTCGTTCCATATTACGTCAGGATCCCGATATTATTATGGTGGGTGAGGTTCGAGATGAAGAAACAGTTGAATTAGGCATTAGAGCAGCTCTTACGGGCCATTTGGTCTTCAGCACGATTCATACAAATGATGCTGCTTCAGGATTTACAAGGTTACTCAATTGGAATGTTGAGCCATTTTTAATTGCTTCTACGGTAAAAGGCATTCTAGCGCAAAGACTGGTAAGACGTATCTGCAAAGAATGTAAAATGGAGTATGATCCTCCTATTAATGAATTAGAAATGATAGGATTGAATATAGATAACGAAATTCAATTTTTCAAAGGTAAGGGTTGTCTAGCTTGTCGCAATACAGGTTTCAAAGGTAGGATTGGAATTTATGAATTATTGCTAATGGATGCTCAAATATCAGAATTGGTTTTAAATCAAGAGCCTGGCTACAAAATTAGGAAGAAGGCTAGATCCAATGGTATGTCAACCTTACTTGAAGATGGCTTAGTGAAAATTAATAGGGGAGATACTACTATTTCTGAAGTATATGAAACTTTAGGAACAAGTAAAATAGTTTTATGATTAACGCGTTATATGTCAATGGCACCGAAAATATCTTGCCAGGAGTAAAAGAAAATGGGATAAATCTTGATCATGTCCAAAATGGAATGATTGCTATCAGTGCTGTTCAATCTGGAGATTTCGATGCTGTAATTATTGAAGATGAACTTCCTTTGATGACACCCTCAAGACTTATTAAAGAATTATTTAAGACAAATCGAGCAATTCCTATAGTGACTTTAGTGAGATCTGAAAAAAGAAGAAATACTATTCTTGAGGATGTAGGAATGGGGCTATTTGGGTACTTTGAACCTGAATTTTCAAAAGTAGATCAACTATCTGATTTATTGAAGTCAGCTAAAAGATTTCATGACTTTAAAAAACAGGCCCCAAAGACCTCTCTACGCCATTTTTCTGGAAGAGGTTTCGAAAAAATCGTTGGCTATTCAGATAGAATGCTAAGTATTTACCATTTAATGACACAGATTAAAACAAAAGATGTTACAACTATATTGTACGGAGAAAGTGGAACTGGAAAGAATTTAATTGCAGATACTCTTCACAATATAAGTCTTAGGCGAGATAGGCCGAACATAGCCGTAAACTGTCCTGCAATACCTTCGGAGTTATTAGAAAGCGAGTTATTCGGGCACGAAAAAGGAGCATTTACTGGTGCGCACGAAAGAAAAGATGGAAAGTTCCTTGCGGCAAATTCAGGAAGTATATTTTTAGATGAAATCGGTGATATGAGCCCATCGCTTCAAGCAAAAGTGTTAAGGGTACTTGAAAGCGGAGAGATTGAAAGGGTCGGAGGAGCAGAAACGATTAGAATTAATGTAAGGATTATCTCGGCTACTAACCAACCTCTTGATAGAAAAATTCAAGATGGATCTTTTAGGCAAGATCTATATCATCGGATTAACGTTTTCCCAATCACAATACCCCCATTAAGAGATCGAAAAGAAGATATAGCACCTACTGTAATGACCATTTTGAAGGGTTTAAAAAAGAAGCATAATATTTCAGTAAACTTTATCTCGCATAACGCAATGAAAAGGTTAGTTGAGTATGACTGGCCTGGAAATGTAAGAGAAATGGAAAATACGCTAGAGAGGATTGTTCTAATACATGATAACCCTTTAATAAGATTAGAAAATATTGATAATATTTTAAAGAAAAATACGGATACAAGTACCAAACTATCAGAAAAAAGCAAAACACAAGTTACAAATAAAGAAGATTTACATGAAAATTTAGATAATGCTCAAGGAGAAAAGGTAGAAAATTTGAATGAGCCTGTACTTTCAAAAATAAATAGACCCATGACTTTGAAAGAATTAGAAAAAATAGCCATTTTATCAGGACTAGAGAGGGCAAATTGGAACATGAGTACAACCGCTCAACAGCTTGGTATAAGTAGAATGACTTTATATAGAAAATTAACTCAGCACAATATTAATAAAGATGGCTGAAAAAAGTTCTTTGTTCTCCTATATAGCCACAAACGACACAACTGGGATCGTACGAGGTGAATTAAGAGCTCAAGGACAAAATGCTGCTTTGGATCAACTTGAAAAAATGGGTTTAAAGCCAATTTCTGTAAAAAAGAAGACGACATCGTTATTGGACACCCAAATTGATTTATTTGAAAAAGTTCCGCCAGAAGACATTTATAATTTTACACGGCAGCTCTCTGTGATGTTAAAAGCTGGTGTACCCTTAGTAGATGCATTAGACTCTGTTCATTCAAATAAAACGAATGCATTACTAAAAAAAACAATAGATAAAGTTATTGATGATGTCTCAAGTGGTCTTTCTCTTTCAAAGTCAATGCGCAAACATCCAAAAGTTTTTAATTCCATGTTTGTTAACATTATCAAAGCTGGAGAGAGTGCAGGTGTGCTAGACCAAGTTCTTTTCCAACTTGCAGATTTTATTGCACATGATTTAAAGCTTAGAATGGGAATTACGCAGGCTATAAGATACCCATCGATTGTGGTTGGGATAACAATTCTGGTCGGTGTTTTCGCAGTGACATATATTTTACCTAGGTTCTCTACATTATTTGCAAATACAAAAATAGATCTTCCGACTCCTACCAGAATTCTTCTGGGCATCAATCAGTTTTTTACAGATTATTGGCAGTTTGCTATTTTTGGTATCTTGATTCTAATCATAGCAATTTGGAGAACTTTGAAAACAAAAGCAGGGTTATATCAATGGCATAAAATTTTACTTGAATTGCCAGTTTTCGGTCCTATTGCTCAAAAAATGGCAATTTCACGTTTTTGTCATGTATTGGATACTTTGGATAGGACAGGTGTTCCGATTTTAGATGCATTAGAAATTGCTGGCAAAACAGCAGGCAATGCATTTATAGAAGAAAGGTTAGGAAAAGTGTACAAGGATGTGCAAATGGGAAAAAAAGTAGCAGTCTCTATTACTTCACATACCTTAGATATTTTTCCAAATCATGTGTTAAAAATGATTCAAGTAGGTGAAGAAGCTGGAGCAATGGATGATATGCTAAAAGAAATTGGTGATATGACAGATGCTGAAGTGCAAGATAAAGTTTTAAAGTTGACAGCTACTCTAGAACCCATTATTACTGTTATAATGGGAGTATTTATATTGACATTAGCTCTTTCAATTTTCTTACCTATTTGGGACATGTATGAAGCTCTTTCACGTGGATGACCCGTGTAACATTCTGATACGTTTTTATAAAATATATTCCCCTCACTAAAATTATCGTAAACTTGTAATATCATCAACTAGTAACAAAATGTTACTGTAACTTTTTGTTAAGGTAATTAATTTTATCGAGGGGGAAGATCTTTTCCATTTTTTTGGTATAGACTTTGCACAATATTATGCGTGAAGTCATTTTTTAATAGAATTAAAACTTTTTCAGAAAAGATAACTAAGAATTTTTGTTCCTGCAAAGGACAATCTATAGCTGAATTTGCTGTCATTACTGCTATGATGTCTACATTTATTGCAACAGCTGCCCCCCGACTTTCTAATTTAATGGAAGAAGGAAAAGCACAAAAAAGTATTCAAGAAATTGATAAGCTTTTGATTCAGGCTAAAAACTTTTACGAAAATACATCTAAATTTGAAGGTAGAGGAAGATTACCAGGCCAAGATAAATTTAATATAAAAGTTGGTAGTTACTCAGATACCTCTGAAGTATATAATGATTTAAAAAATTTTACTACTTTTAACAATGATAGTATAGGTCCAAAATGGGTTTCTGTTTTTGGAAACCATGATGGGTCTTTATTTCAAGATGATGAGTATCTAACTGAGTTAGATAATGAAGGAAACATCCAATGTGATAATTGTCCTGAAGGAAGAGATGCTGGAATGGTAGAATGGTATGATTTATTTAATCAGAGTATTTTAGAAAGCCCATTTCAAGATGGCCATTTTATATATGTTGTGATTCCTGGATCAGGATCTGGTTCAAAAGTTATTGCTCCTAGAATAATTATTGCGGATGCTGAAAATCCATTATACTTTCATAAAATAATGGATTTATAAATATGCAACTAAATTTAAGTTGTTATTTGAAAGAGCCCCAGTAAGGGGCTTTTTGCTTTATATGAAACAAAATGTT
>CENJ01330788.1_pt1 | contig 14343 bp, 14 predicted proteins | sample 356161 | NCBI WGS metagenome assembly CENJ01 (sample SAMEA2619531, study PRJEB7988) | marine metagenome | biome: marine biome (ENVO:00000447); feature: surface water layer (ENVO:00002042); material: "saline water (ENVO:00002010), including plankton (ENVO:xxxxxxxx)" | depth 5 m
TATAATGGAAAGTTTTTCTGTTCTAACAATATTAAAGAATCTTGGTTTTTTAAATGAATTTAAAAATCTATCCAAGAGAATATTATTGTGAATTTAGAGTTAAATCTAAAACTTGAAAAATTTTTAGAGAATTTAGTTACAAAAAAAAATCTCTCTAGAAATACTTTTTTTTCTTATAAAAATGATATTAAACAGTTCTTCGCAATTCTTGGTATTTCTAATTTGGAGTCTCTAAATGAAAAAAAAATTGTTTCATATGTTAATTTTTTGTCACTAAATTACTCCCCAACTTCACATTGTAGAAAGCTATCATCTCTAAAATCTTTTTTTAATTTTCTTTGTGATAGAAAATATCTAGAAAACAATTTATTTGATTCAATTGAGTATCCAAGGTTCACTAGAAGAATTCCAAAAGTTTTATCGGAAGAACAAATTTTAAAAATCATTGATGTATCTTATGAAGATAAAACATTTAAGGGTAAAAGATTTTCTTTGATGCTAGAGATACTTTATGCGACAGGGATTAGAATTAGTGAGTTAGTTGGTTTGAAATTAGGAGATATTGCCGATGATCTTTCTTACATAATAGTTTTGAATAAAGGTGGACAGCAAAGACAAGTTCCCATTATCTCAAAAGTTCAAAATCTTCTAAAACAATATCTCAATAGTTTGCAAAACAATGAATTTACTATTGGTAAGAATTTTTTATTTTCATCTAAATCAAAGACGGGGCATCTAACGAGAAATAGATTTTTTCAAATTTTGCAACAAGCCGGCGTGAAAGTTGGGATATCAAAAAATGACTTATCACCCCATAAAATAAGACATTCATTTGCCAGTCATCTGCTTGAAAGAGGTGTTGATTTAAGAGTTATTCAGGAATCTTTGGGTCACAAAGATATATCAACAACTCAAATTTATACCCATATAAAAACCAAAAAACTTAGAAAAATCCTTGAGGAAAAGCATAGTCTTCAAAAAAATATTGATAAATTAATTAAAATTTAGGTTGTTTTTATCTTTTTATTTAGATAATAAGTTGTCAATGTTATTATAAATTTAATGAGGAAATTATGAGTTTTTATATCGTCGAACAAGCCAAACCAAGACTTAACAGAAGTGAATTAGCTGTACCTGGGAGTAACCCCTCTCTTTTTGAAAAAGCTGCAAAAAGCAAAGTTGATGTAATATTTCTAGATTTAGAAGATGCTGTAGCTCCAGACGAAAAAGAACAAGCAAGAAAGAATATTATAGAAGCCCTAAACGATTTAGATTGGAATGGAAAAACTTTGTCAGTGCGTATAAATGGTTTGGATACTCATTTTATGTATCGTGATGTTGTAGATCTAATTGAAAAAGCTCCAGGCAAATTGGATTTAATTATGATACCAAAGGTTGGAACAATTTCCGACGTTTATGCAATAGACATGTTATGCACTCAAGTTGAAGATGCTATGAATCTCGAAAAAAGGATTGGCTTTGAATTAATTATTGAAACGGCGCTAGGCATGCAAAATGTGAATGAGATAGCTTCTTACAAAAGAAGACTTGAATCTCTTCATTTCGGTGTGGCTGATTATGCTGCATCTACTAAAGCAAAAACAACAGTGATTGGTGGGCCAAACCCGAATTATCATGTATTGACTGATATTGACGGAGATAAAGAAAGGGAAAGACATTGGGGTGATATGTGGCACCATGCTGTTTCAAAAATGGTAATTGCAGCAAGAGCAAACGGACTCAGACCAATTGACGGACCATTTGGGGATTTTAATGACCCAGATGGTTATAGAGCACAAGCTAATAGATCTGCAACACTTGGTTGTGAGGGAAAGTGGGCAATCCACCCTAGCCAAATTGAATTAGCCAATGAAGTCATGAGTCCTTCAGATAAGGAAGTAAACCAAGCAAAAAGGATTCTAGAGGCTATGGAAATAGCAAAAAAAGAGGGGAAGGGTGCCGTTTCACTAGATGGAAGGTTAATAGACATTGCTTCAATACGCCAGGCAGAAGTTTTAGTTCAGAAAGCTAAACTCATTCAGGGTGCCTAAAAATTTCTTAGGATGCAAAATTTTCTAGACTTTGAAAAACCTTTGCTTGAAATTAGGACAAAGATTGAGGAATTAAGGCATCTTAAAGATACCAGTGAAAATATTGCAAACGAACTTACTGTGCTTCAGGAGAAGTTTGATAAGACTCTTGACGAGATCTACAACAATTTGTCACCTATTCAAAAAGTTAAAGTATGTAGACACCAAGACAGACCAAAGTTTGATGAAATAATTAAAAACATTTTTGATAAGTTTGAGGTAATCTGTGGAGACAGACTGTTTTCCGAAGATTCCTCAATAAAGGGGGGGTTAGCAAGGATTGAAAATAGAAATTTTTTAGTAATCGGAAATGATAAAGGAATTGATATTGATTCTAGAGTAAAAAATAATTTTGGTATGGCCAAACCAGAGGGTTATAGAAAAGCGCAAAGATTATTTAAACTTGCCAGTAAGTTTAAAATTCCTGTTGTAACTTTTATTGATACACCAGGAGCATTTCCCGGTGTTGAAGCTGAAGATAGAGGTCAATCAGAAGCAATTGCGAGTTCAATAAAATGCTCACTAAATGTTGAGGCACCAATATTCTCCTTTATAATTGGGGAGGGTGGATCAGGTGGAGCAGTGGCTTTGGCGACCGGTAACAGAGTTATAATGCTTGAGCATGCGGTTTATTCAGTTATTTCTCCAGAAGGTTGTGCCTCAATTTTGTGGAGGTCAGCAAATGAATCAGAAAAAGCAGCTAGATCATTAAAATTAACTGCGCAAGACTTGTTAGAACTTGAAGTTATTGATGAAATCATAACGGAACCTCGTGGTGGGGCTCATAGAGATGTAATTGGAGTCTGTGGACAAATTAAAGATTGCATTTTAAAAGTTAGTAAAGAATTTGATGGAATTTCTCCAGAAAAGGTTGTCAGTCAAAGAGAAGATAAATATTTGAGTATTGGTAAGAAATTTTTAGATAATTAAGAATCTATATTTTTCCACAGCAACGTTTGTATTTTTTTCCTGTGCGAGGACAAACGGCGTTTCTAGGTATTTTTTTGTTTCCAGAATCTTCTAGGCATTGTTTTTCATTACTTTGTGAAACGTCAGGTGCAGATTTTTCGGGTGGAGGTGCTTCAGTTTTAATCTCAATAAAACTGATTATTTTGGTAATGTTAAATCTTATCCTCTCCATCATTTCTTCAAACATTATAAAAGCCTCTTGCTTGTATTCATTAAGGGGGTCTTTTTGGCCATAAGCTCGGAGTGATATTCCTTGACGAAGGTGGTCTAAAGATAGTAGGTGTTCCTTCCAACTTTTGTCAATTATCTGTAGTAAAATTGTTTTTTGAGCGAAAGCAAAAACCTCGTCAGAATATTTGGTCTTTTTTAAATTAATATTTTTATCAGATAGTTTTATTATTTCTTCCTTAATATCTTCAATTTGAGGCGTTCCTGAAATCAAATTTTCTAGATCAAGTTTAACATTCAAATTTTGTTTACAAGTTTCTATTATTTTTTCTTTTTTTTCGTCGTTTAACTCATTTAAATCCTTAATTTCGTTATTAATAAGATCCTCTACATAAGTGTCTCTCATATCAAAAACCAAATTATCAATATCCTTTTCATTAATTATTTCTCGACGTTGCTCATAAATGATTTTTCTTTGTTCATTCATAACATCATCGAATCTTAAAAGGCTCTTTCTTATTTCAAAATTTCTAGCTTCAACTTTTTTTTGAGCTCTTTCTAATGCCTTTGTAATCCAAGGATGCTGAATACTTTCTCCGTTTGATAAACCTAAAGTTTGAAGAACAGAGTCGAGCTTCTCAGAACCAAAGATCCTCATTAGATCGTCTTCAAGTGATAGAAAAAATTTTGAGGATCCAGGGTCACCTTGTCTTCCTGATCTTCCTCTTAATTGATTGTCAATTCTCCTTGATTCATGACGTTCAGTTCCGATGATATAAAGCCCTCCAACATTCTTTGCAATTTTTTTGTCATCATTTTTATCTTCAGGGTTTTGGGCACCGCCTAATTGAATATCGGTCCCTCTTCCTGCCATATTTGTTGCGATAGTTACTGTTCCAGGTTTTCCAGCATTTGCTATAATTTCTGCTTCCTTAAGGTGATTTTTGGCATTAAGAACTTGGTGGTTAATTTTCTTTTTTTGAAGAATTTTTGATAAAGTTTCTGATTTCTCAATTGAAACTGTTCCTACCAAACACGGTTGTTTTTGTTTCACGCAATCTTGAATTAAATCTACTATAGCATCATGTTTTTCATCAAGGGTCCTGTATATCTCATCTTCATGATCTACTCTTACCATAGATTTATTAGTAGGAACCTCTACAACATCAAGTTTATAAATATCAAAAAATTCATCTGCTTCAGTCTTAGCAGTTCCAGTCATTCCAGATAGTTTTTTATATAGTCGGAAATAATTTTGATAAGTAATAGATGCTAATGTTTGATTCTCTACTTGTACTTGTAAATTTTCCTTTGCTTCTATTGCCTGATGAATTCCTTCAGAAAACCTTCTTCCTTCCATTGCTCTTCCTGTAAATTCGTCAACAATTAAAACTTTTCCATCCTGTACAAGGTAATCTTTATCTTTTTCAAAGATATATCTAGCTTTAAGCGATTGGTTTGTGTGATGTAATAATGTAACATTATTTATATCATACAAACTGCCTTCATTTAAAAGTTTTTGTTCCTTATACAAGTTTTCAAGTTTTTCAACTGCATCATCATTTAATACTACACTTTTAGATTTTTCATCTTTTTCATAATCTTCTGGATTCAGTCTTGATATTATTTTATCAACAACATTGTATAGAGCAGAAGATTCTTCTGCAGCACCTGAGATTATTAAGGGAGTTCTAGCTTCGTCTATCAATATGGAATCTACTTCGTCAATTATAGCGTAATTGAAATCACTCTGAACGATTTGTTCTTTTGCAAACTTCATGTTATCTCTTAAATAATCAAAACCAAATTCATTGTTCGTTCCATAGGTAATATTTGCAGAATATGCTTTTTTTCTATCATCTTCACTCATTCCGTTTAGTAAAAATCCAGTTTCAAGTCCCAATCTTTCATATACATTTCCCATCCATTCACTGTCCCTTTTTGCTAAATAGTCATTCACAGTAACAATATGAACAGATTTGTTATTTAAAGAATTTAGATACGCTGCTAACGTAGATACTAGAGTTTTTCCCTCTCCTGTTTTCATCTCTGCAATCATTCCACGGTGGAGAACAATTCCTCCAATAATTTGGACATCATAGTGTCTTTGCCCTAAAGATCTTTTTGCTGCCTCTCTGACATTTGCGAAAGCATCTGGAATAATTTCCTCTAATTCTCTTCCCTTGGAAACCATTTCATTTAGTTCTTTTGTTTTTTTTATTATGTCTTGATCAGAAAACTTCTCATACTTTTTCTCAAGTGCATTAACATTTTCAACAATTGGAATAATTTGTTTTATGATTCGATCATTAGATGAACCAAATATTTTCTTTGATAAATAATTTAACATGTTTTTATTTATATAAATTTTAGATATAAAAATATATCAATTTGTAAAATGTACCATTATGCCCTCAAAAACATCACCTTTAATTCCTAAATCTTTTAATAAGATAGAGTTTATGGAAGGTATAAGTGTTTCAATAACACATTGTGGATTAAAAAAAAACAATAAAGAAGATCTAGTTTTAATTAAATTAGAGAAACCAGGACAAATTTTTGGAGCTTTTACCAAATCAAAAACACCTGGTGAGCCTGTAATTTGGAATAAATCTATAATTAAGTTTGGACGTGTTTCTGCAATTCTAATCAACTCAGGTAACGCAAACGTTTTTAATGGCAATTCTGGAAGATATGCATTGGCAAAAATAGTAAAGGAAATTTCAAAAAAATTAGAGATACCAGAAAAAGAAATATACATTGCCTCAACCGGAGTAATAGGAGAACCACTCGATGAGAAAAAAATAATAAAAAAAATTCCTTTCCTACTTTCAAATTTAAATAACACTCATAAAAGTTGGTATTCTGCTTCGAAGGCAATTATGACAACGGATACATATCCAAAATTTCATTCTGAGATTATTGATAAAAATGAAGATTTATTTATTAATGGGATTGCGAAAGGATCTGGGATGATAGCACCAAATATGGCTACAATGTTGGCTTTTATTTTTACTAATTATAATTTTAGTAAAAGATTTTTAAAAAAACAATTTTTTGAGGTTGTCGATAAAACTTTTAATTCTATAACTGTTGATGGTGACACCTCAACAAGTGATATGGTTTTATTTTTTTATGTAAAAAGTAAATACGAAAATAAAATTCTTGAGAAAAACAAAAATAAATTCATTCTTGGGCTTGAAAAAACAATGGAAAAGTTGTCCGAATACATTGTTAAGGATGGAGAAGGTGCTACAAAATTTATAAAAATTAATATTACAGGTGCTAAAAGTATAAAAGACGCAAGGAAAATTGGTTGTTCTATAGCTAATTCACCTTTGTTTAAAACTGCTATGGCAGGATCTGATGCTAACTGGGGAAGAATCGTAATGGCTATTGGTAAATCGGGCTCTGAAATAAATCCCAAAAAAATTTCGATTAAGTTCGGTAGATACTTGATTCTTGATAAGGGGAAAGACTTAATTACAGAAAATATTAAATTTATTAACAGGTATCTTAAAGAAAAAGAATTAGAGATTTCAATAGATGTAGGACTTGGAAATTCTAGTTGGATAGTTAAAACATGTGATTTTACTAAGAACTATATTTCTATAAATACAGATTACAGGAGTTAAAAGATTTATTTAAATGTAGTGGCATGTATTTTAAAAAAAAATGAAAAAATTTTAATATCGTCAAGACCACAAAATAAAATTTTTTCGGGTTTTTTTGAATTTCCTGGAGGAAAAATAAATCCAAATGAGTTTGTACTTGAAGCACTTAAAAGAGAGATTTATGAAGAATTAGGTGTCATGATTGATCTAAGATCAATTTTTTTTCTAAAATCCTACCATGTGATCCAGAGAAAGAAGAAAATAAGATTAATTTTTTTTTTGTGTCTAAACTGGTTTGGTGAAATTTTTAGTAAAGAACTTCAGGAATTTAAATGGATTAGTCCATTATCTCTGAATGAATTTAAAATGCTGAAATCTAACGATAAAATTATAAATTACTTATTATCAAGATCCTTTCCAACAACTTACTGAAATAACATCACATGTAGCTGTCAAACCATTGATATTGCCAAAATTCTTTTTATACTGATCATTCAATACTTCTATATATTTATTGGTCATTAAACTTTTTTTTCTAGATGAAATAAAACAGTTTTCACCAGTACCTTTGAGATCTTTAAGTAAATCCATAACATGATTATAATAGATTTTATAACTTATTTTTTCTGAAACTAATTCTTTAAACCCTTCACGGCTTAACAAATCTGTTATATCAACCATCTTTAAATTTGGCAATTGTCTAGCATATACTCCTTTAAAGGTTTTTTCATCAGTATGAAAAAGTGAATTTTTTAACTCTATCAATGAATTTTCTCCAAAAAAATTACATAATAAAAGACCATCTTTTTTCAAAAGATTGTAAATATTTTTAAAGTGTTCTTTTTTTTTATTAATACAGTGCAAATTAAGATTACTTATTATTAGATCAAACTTTTCATAATTAAATGGAAGGTTTTCAAAATTACCTCTGATTCTTTGTGTATTTTTTAATGATTTATGACTTCTTTTAAGAAGTTCTATATAAGGAGAAAAAAAAATGATTTTTTCATAATTTATTTTGGTTATCTCATTAAGTGCTTCACCCCCATCGGATGATAATAATAAAATATTTTTGAAACTACGTTTAAGTTCAAATAATTTTATTGGAAGATCCTTAGATAATTTTTGATAAAGAAAATTATGATTAGCCCAATTTTTACTTGATCTATTTTTAGAATCAATTAGCGACAAAACATCAATTATGTTATTATTCATATTTTAAAGTATTCCATGAAAAAAATTTTAATATATTCTTCAAACATTTGTCCTTATTGTTTATCAGCAAAGAATTTACTTAAAAACCTTGATTTAAGTTTTCAAGAGAAATGTATCGATAATTCTGATGAAATTAAACAAGAAATGCTTAAAAAATCAAATGGAAAAAAAACTGTTCCTCAAATTTTTTTTGGAGAATTTCATGTAGGTGGCTATGACGATCTTGAAGTTTTGTACAAAAAAGACGAAATAATGAAGTTTCTAAATGAAAACTAATTTCACAGTCACCTGTTTACAAACAAATAGTTCCGAGAGACCTGAGAAAAATATTAAAATGTTAGAACAAGCATTTTCTAGACCTCAAATGCAAGATAGTGATTTGATATGTTTGCCTGAATGTGTTGCAATATTTAGTGATTCAAAAAAGAAGATTAATGATTTTAATGATAATTGGTATCAAGTTTTCTTAAATTTCATCTCCAAAAAAGCAAAGAAAATGAATTCTTTTGTGTTAATAGGTTCTTTACCTCATAAAAAAAAAAATAATAAATTTTTAAACAGATCTATTTTAGTGAATAACTTAGGGGAGGTTATTAGTCACTATGATAAAATAAATTTATTTGATGTTTATTTGGACAAAAATGAAAAGTATTTAGAGTCGAAGAACTATGATGCCGGCAAAAATCTAGCTTTAGCAAATCTTCCCTGGGGAAAACTTGGTCTAAGTATATGTTATGACTTAAGATTTCCAGGTTTGTATAAGAGATTAGCTAAAAAAGGTGCAATTTTTCTCACAATTCCTGCCGCTTTTACATTTACAACTGGAAAATCACATTGGCATGCTTTAATTAGAGCAAGGGCTATAGAGAATGGATGCTACGTTTTTGCTCCTGCACAATGTGGTACTCACGAAAATGGAAGAAGGACATATGGGCATTCAATTATAGTTAACCCTTGGGGAGAGATAATTGCACAAGCAGGTGAAAAAGTTTCAAGTATTAATGCATTGATCAATATTCGTGACATTGAGGATGCCAGAAGGAAAATACCTTCTATGACTAATTACAAATTTTAAAATTTATTTTTCTATACTTTGATTTAAACTTAAATTTTGTGGTTTATTAATTTTGAGTTTTAAAGACTAGTTGCACTGAATAAATAATTAATTTTGGAGAAATATGAATAACTCCATGTATTTGTTATAGGATTATATAAAACTCCTTTTTTATCAAAGTACTGAAAATCATTTATCAAAAATAGCTTTTTTAAATAATTTGGTTTAATGAGGCTCTTCCATTGATGTGTCCCTTCTGGAACCAACCTAAAAATTTTTTCAGCAGCAAAGACAGCAAATATCATAGAACTTATTGTTCTATTAATTGTTGAACCCAAAAATAAGCCATTTCTTTTAAGTAACTTTTTTGATTGTAAGATTATCGACTCTGGTTCTTCAACATGCTCCAAAACTTCCATGCAAGTAATAAAGTCAAAATCTCTTTCATTAACTTTCATAATATCTGTATTTAGGTAATTTATTTTTAGTTTTGATTTAAGAGCGTGATCTTTTGCTATTTGAATTGCTTTTTTATTTGTATCAATTCCTGTGACATTAGCACCAAGCCTTGCTAATGGTTCACATAGTATGCCACCGCCACAACCAATATCTAAAACTTTAAAATTTTTAAAAGTGTTTTTTTTAATTTTATTTTGAATGAAGTTCAAACGTATTAAATTAAATGAATGAAGAGCTTTAAATGAGCCATGTTCGTCCCACCATTCTTCTGATAGTTCGTCAAAAACATCATAATTAATATCGTTCTTTTTTTTTAAGTTTTTACTTTTCATTTTTAATTATTTACATATGGTAGTATTTAAATTCTTTTATACAATTAATTCTTTATGTCTATACAAGTTATTAAATTTGGAGGTACTTCAGTTGCCAACATGTCAAGAATAAAAAATGTTGTTTCTATTGTAGAAAAGAAAATCAAATTAACTAATGATAAAATTGTCGTTGTGGTTTCAGCTATGAGTGGAGTTACAAATCAGTTAGTCAAAAGTTATAAAAAGATTAATTCAAATATTGCAGACCCTGAATATGATGTAATTCTTTCTACTGGAGAACAATATTCTTCTGCTTTAATAAGTACAATGTTAGGAAAAAAAAAGATAAATTCTAGATCAGTCTTAGGTTGGCAAATCCCTGTCATAACTGATGGAGAGCACAGCAAGGCAAGAATTTTTAAGATTAGTCAAAGTTTTTTTAAGAATCAGTTTTCTGAATTTGATGTTATAGTAGTTGCAGGTTTTCAGGGTTTATCAAATGATAACAGAATAACTACATTGGGAAGAGGTGGCTCCGACACTAGCGCTGTTGCTATTGCATATGCTTTGGGTTTAAAAAAATGTGAAATTTTTACTGATGTTGAAGGTATTTTCACCTCTGATCCAAGAGTAGTAAAAGATGCAAAAAAGATTAATTCAATTACATATGAAGAGATTTTAGAATTGGCCTCACTTGGTTCGAAGGTTTTACATCCAAGATCTGTTGAATTAGCTATGAAATATGGTATTAAAATTCATGTCAGAAGTTCATTTAAAAATAAAACTGGAACAATGGTGGTAAAAGAAGAAAATAAAATCGAAAAAGAAGTAGTTACTGGAATAACATCATCAGAAAGTGATGCCAAAATTACTTTGAAGGGAATTCCAGATAAACCAGGAATTGCTGCAAAAATATTTGGAATACTAGCTAATATTAATGTGAATGTTGATATGATAGTCCAGAATATTACAGACGATGGAAAATATGCTAGTTTAACTTTTACAGTTTCTATCGAAGACCAAAGTAAAGCTGTGAAAGAATTAAAAAAATCAAAGATTAAATTTAAAAATATTCATTCTGACAAATCCATTTGTAAAGTTTCTATAGTTGGTGTTGGGATGAAAAGTAATGTTGGTGTAGCCCAAAAAATGTTTGAAACATTGGCAAAAAAGAATATTAATATACAAGTCATTTCTACCTCGGAAATAAAGATAAGTGTTTTAATTGATTTGCCAAAGAAAAAAATAGCCATCACATCACTACATAATGCCTACGGTCTTAAAAAATAAATTGATGAATAAGAAACTAAAAAAACTATTTGAAAAAGGATCAAACTTTTTGGGTGTAAAATTTCCCATTATGGGAGGTGCAATGACTTGGGTATCAGAAAGTAATCTTGTTTCTGCCATTTCTAATGCAGGTGGTTTAGGTGTGATAGCAGCTGGTTCGATGGATAATAATCAACTTCAAAATGAGATACTGAGTACAAGGAAAAAAACTAAACAACCTTTTGGTGTGAATCTGATTCTACTCCACCCACAAATTGAAGAATTAATTGATATATGTATTAAAAATAAAGTTGATTTAGTTGTTTTTGCAGGAGGTTTTCCAAAAAGAAGGCAAGTTCAAAAGTTAAGAGAAAAGGGTATTAAAAGCATGTGTTTTGCTACAACACTCTCAATTGCAAGAAAAATGATTGATAACGGTATTGAAGGTTTGATTTTAGAGGGCAATGAGGCTGGTGGGCATATTGGTCCTGTTTCAATAAATGTATTAGTGCAAGAAATATTACCGCAGTTTTCTGAAATCCCAATTTTTGTTGCTGGGGGAATCGGAAGAGGTGAAATTTTTTTAAAATATTTAGAATTGGGAGCGGCTGGATGTCAAATAGGTACAAGATTCGTTTGTAGTGAAGAATCCATGGCTCATGAAAATTTCAAAAAAATATTTATTAAATCTGAAGCAAGGAATTGCCAAATTTCTGTAAAGCTAGACAATAGGTTTCCTGTTATTCCTGTAAGAGCCATACATAACAATGCCTCAGTAAAATTTGTAGAGGAGCAAAAGAAAGTTATAAAGCTTCTAGATGAAAAAAAAATATCTTTAAAAGATGCACAACTTAAGATCGAGCATTTTTGGGCAGGATCTTTAAAAAAAGCCGTTATTGATGGAGACATCGATAATGGATCGCTGATGGCTGGGCAAAGTGTAAGCTTGGTAAAAAAGGTTCAACCTGTCAAAGAAATTTTTAATGAATTAATAATGCAAGCATCCGACCAACTTGCAACTGAAGGAAAAAATATTTAATGACTGAAAATGAAAACCTCACAGAGAGTGAAAACAAAACAAGAAAAATTCTATATACAGTTGTTGGTAGAAAAATAGCTGAGGCAAGAAAAAGTTCAAGAAGAAAATTAGAAGGGATCTCAAAAAAATTAAATATAAATACAGATATTTTGAAGAAAATAGAATCAGGTGAAATTGCTAATATTGATACAGAAATTCCAATAACAGGTTTTATAAGAGCCTATGCTAAGTTGACAAATGCAGAAATTTCTGAAGAACTGGAAAAGTTACAATCAAATTATTTCGTTGATGGAAAAGTAAAAAATCTATATAAGACAGGTTCGAACATAAAGGCTAGCAAAATTTTTGTTGTTTTTATTGCTTCATTCAGTTTTTTACTTCTTATTCTTTATTTTTTTAACGCTAATCAAGATAAAAAAAAACTAACAATTAATGAAACAAATGATTTAACTACAAAAGAATATTTTTTGGAAAATGATACAGTTCAATCTGTTGACGGACGAAATGAGTTTTTTATTAATAAGAGTATTGGAAATAAAGAAGTAAAAGTTGATGATTCATTTTTTGAAATAATCTTTTTGGAAGAAACATGGATTGAGATTTATAATAAGGATAAAGACCTATTGAACTCTGGATTATACAAAGTCGGGCAATCTATTGATTTTACCTTTGATTCACTAGATAGCGACTTTTTTATAAAGTCAGGAAATTTAGGAGGATTTCAAATTTTTTTTAAGGATGAATTTTTTGCTCCTTTCGGTTATTCTGGAGAAGTAAATAAGGGATTTTACCTAAAAGAAAAGATTGAAAAGATAAAAAGAATGAGGCTTTAAATGAGTGTGAGACCTTGGAGAGATATCCAAAGAAAAAAAACAAAAACTATTAAAGTTGGGTCGGTTGAAGTAGGAGGGGACTCTCCTATCTCGGTTCAATCAATGACAAACACTCTAACTACAGATGTTAGGGCAACAGTTAAACAAATTAAAGATCTTGAAAATGTAGGTGCTGATTTGATCAGAGTTTCATGTCCTGATGAAGAATCAACCCATTCGCTAAAACAAATCGTTAAAGAAGTTAACACTCCAATTATTGCTGATATACATTTTCATTACAAACGAGCCATAGAAGCGGCAGAATCCGGTGCAGCTTGTTTGCGAATAAACCCAGGAAATATCGGGAGTGAGGAAAAGGTAAAAGAAGTCATCAAGGCTGCAAAAGATAATTCTTGCTCTATGAGAATTGGGGTAAACGCTGGAAGCTTAGAAAGAGATTTGTTGGAAAAATATGGAGAGCCTTGTCCAGAAGCAATGGTAGAATCTGCAATGAAACATATTCAAATACTCGAGGATAACGACTTTTTCAACTTTAAAATTAGTTGTAAGGCCTCCGACGTCTTTTTAGCTGTTTCAGCTTATTATGGAATATCTGATACATGCGATTATCCTTTGCATCTTGGTATCACTGAGGCTGGTGGTTTGATGCCTGGAACAATTAAATCATCTATTGGTTTAGGTTCTTTACTATGGGCCGGTATTGGCGATACAATTAGGGTTTCTTTATCGGCTGACCCAGTTGAGGAAATAAAAGTAGGGTTTAATATTCTTAAATCTCTGAACTTAAGACACAGAGGTGTTAATGTTATCTCATGTCCATCATGTGCAAGACAAAATTTTGATGTAATAAAAAATGTTGAAGAGCTAGAAAAAAGGTTGGAGCACATTACAACACCCATGACATTATCAGTTATTGGGTGTGTTGTTAATGGACCAGGCGAAGCAAGGGAGACAAATATTGGACTTACCGGCGGTAAAAGTGGACACCAGATTTATTTAAATGGTGAAAAACATCACGTTTTGAGAGATGGGGACATGATTGAACATTTAGTAGATTTATGCGAACAAAAGCAAAAAGAATTGCTTGACAAAAAAGTATAAAACCTTGCAAAAGATAAGAACAGTTAAGGGAACAAAAGATCTTTTTGGTAGTAATATACGAAATCACAACTCGATCCAAAATAAATTTTGCAAAATATGTAATTTCTTCAATTACAGTGAAATTTCTACACCAATTCTAGAGTACTCCGAAGTTTTCACTAAATCACTTGGTTTAAGTTCCGACATTGTTTCCAAGGAGATGTATAATTTTATTGACCAAG
>CENJ01069341.1_pt1 | contig 14336 bp, 10 predicted proteins | sample 356161 | NCBI WGS metagenome assembly CENJ01 (sample SAMEA2619531, study PRJEB7988) | marine metagenome | biome: marine biome (ENVO:00000447); feature: surface water layer (ENVO:00002042); material: "saline water (ENVO:00002010), including plankton (ENVO:xxxxxxxx)" | depth 5 m
TTTTTTACATTTATTTTTCCGAATAATTTTTCTGACCAATTAAACCATTTATACTTTTTAGAAAAGTAAAATATCAAAATTGGATAGTATATTAAAGCTGGTAAAATCATACCAGTTATGGTTGGTTCTTCAACTGAAACAAAAACAGCATCAGTTTGTACGGCATGCCAATCTGCAGTTAAAAATAAGAAAACAACTAGGTTATTAGCATAGTGAGCTCCAATTGCTAATTCATTTCCATCATCCATTATGGTAAAAATTCCCCAAGTGACTCCCATTAAAATGTATGCTACAAGAAATCCATATCCGAGTTTACTAACCTCGGGGTTTAAAATATGTAAAAAACCAAAAATTACAGATGGAAAAATAAAAGCTGCTGCTCTACTTTTAAAAACTACGCCAAACCCTTGCAATAAATATCCCCTAGTTAGTAATTCTTCAAATGTTGTTTGAAAAGGTAGTATAAAAATACAGATCAGTAACAGTGTTAAAAATGGTTGCAATTGAAAGTTATACTCAAATGAACTTGGCGATGTTAAATAAGAAATAAAAATCATTGATGCGTTAACAATAAAAATTAGAACAAAAGAATGTAATATTCTTTTGTAGTCAATTCTAGATCTGGATGTAATCAATGACTTAAACTCTTGATTATGAATATTTTTAACAACAATATACAAACCAATAAAACCAATTAAAAAACTAACTAAAAGTAATGTTAGTACCGTATTTTTACTTCCAATCATAGAGAACATATCATTAGGATTCTCTAAAGCTTTTAAACTTTCAGGATCAGAAAAATCAAGCTGGGATATCATTCCTATTACTAGTGGAATAGCACCAATGAGTTGCCAAAAAATAAAAATGATCAAGAAACCTAGAATATATCTCCACCACTCATTTTTAAAATCTAATGCTTGATCAATAAACATAATTTATTTATAAAATTGATTTTATAGTAGGTAAAAAGTATAAAGCAAACAATACAAAAACACCATAAAAAATCTGTAAGTATATCGTTTTCAAATTTGAATGTATCAGTTCTCTAGAATTATAATTTTTTTTAAGATTAATAAATGCTATAAATCCATATAAAAATAATAATCCATTTCCAATAATAAAAAAAATGGAATTAAAGTTTTGAATATTATTTTCTAAAGGAGATAATAAAAAATAAGATGATAAAAATGCAGCAATTAAAATTAATAAATAACCCCATCGAGCAGCCTTCTTTCCGAGAGTTACTATTAAATGATTTTTGCCTGTTTTAGCATCACTAATAGTATCAGGGAATTGATTTATGTATAAAATATTTGTTGTTAAAAAGCCAAAGGGAATTCCCAAGTATACAGCATTGTAAAATTCTTCGGAGTACATTTCAATTGTTGAACTAGAAATAGCATACAAAGCACCTAATGTTAACACTGGTCCAAAGGCTAAAAAAATAGTAATTTCTCCAAGACCTCTTCTTGCTACTAACCTCAATGGTCTAGCAGTATAAAAATAACCTAAAAGACCACCAATAATTCCAAGAAACAAAGCATTCTTAGCATTTGAAAAATCACCAGTATTATAAAAACTATTGAGAATTAATAATCCAGTTAGAATAATAGCGGTTAACATTGTATTTCTTGCTAATGATAAAGTTCCCTTAAGAGTTATTAAACCTAGTTCAATAGATCTGCTTCCACCTGAAAGCTGAGCTCCCTCAAGTAACGTAGAATTTAAACCTGCATTAAAATATTCATTATTTAAACCATCAGTACCATCTTTCACATCGTAATAATCGTTAAAAAGATTTGACGAAACCTGTAAGAAAACAACACCTAAAGAGCATAAAACTAATGAGGTAATAGTAAATAAACCATCACCTAAACCAGCTAAAAATGCTGCAACAGCAAATATTGGAAACAATGAAGCACTAGTAAATCCGCCTCTCGTAATTGCAAAAGCCCATTTAATAAAAATTGTTGAAAATTTTATGGGTATCTGAATTTCCTCATCAATTGGTACAGTAATTCCACAATAACCTGTTTGAGGATTATTTTTTCCATTAGCAAAAGTTGGAGTTATTTTAATTTCTGCATTAAATTTTTTTCCATTTTTATTAATGAAATATGTTTTTGTAATATATTCTCCGTGCAAATTAGCTTGTGATAGCCACATACCTACATTTTGTATAACAATTTCTCCTGCTGAAAACAAAGAAACTCTCTTTTTACCAATAAGTTCCTCTTTTTTATAACCAAATAATTTTTCACCATCTGCATTTATTCTCTCAATAACACCTTCCATGTCACAAATAATTATACTTTTCATTTCTATAATTTTTCTTCAAATTTAAGTTATTGAATCAACTTATTTCTATGAAAAAACTATTTTTTTTCAATTACAATATTGGTTAATTTGCAATGAGAAATAAGCATCTCATTCTCATCTATTACTTTTATTTCCCATAAGTGAGTTTTTTTTCCAATATGAATTGGTTTAGCGGTAGCATATATATTGCCTTTTTTTGCTGATCTAACATGATTTGCAGAAATTTCCAAACCCCTTATTGTATGAGTTATTGGATTAATAAAAATGTAAGATGCCGCACTGCCAACGGATTCAGCAAGTGCAACAGTTGCACCGCCATGTAAAACTTTATCGGGTTGATGAACTTTTGAATTTATTGGCATCTTAGCTTTTAAAAAATCTTTTCCAATGTCAATAAATTCAATATTAAGATGCTGCATTAATGTGTTTTTATTGACCTTATTGAATACTATTAGTTTCTGTTTTTTACTCATAATTAACTTGACAACAAAAAAAAACGTGCCTGAAAGACACGTTTTTATTAAAATAAAAATTTTACTTAACCTCTTCAAAATCTACATCCTGAACATCATCATCATCCTTAGTCTTCTTATTATCATTAACTGTAGATTTTTCGGTTTCTTTTGAGGATTCAGCTTGAGCTTTGTAAAGTTCTTCGGAAGCATTTTTCCATGCCTCGTTAATTTTTTCTAAATCAGTCTTGATTAATTCAAGATTTTTAGACTCATAAGATTTTTTTAATGCCTCAAGTGCATCTTGGATTGGCTTTTTCTTATCATCTGAAAGCTTTTCCCCAAATTCCTTCAATTGACTATCAGTCTGAAAAATCATCGTATCAGCAGAATTTAATACATCAGCTTCCTCTTTCAATTTTTTATCTGATTCCGCGTTTGCCTCAGCTTCTTTTTTCATTTTATCAATTTCTTCTTCAGTCAAGCCAGATGACGCCTCAATTCTAATATCCTGAGACTTATTAGTAGCTTTGTCAAGTGCTGTTACCTGAATTATACCATTTGCGTCAATATCAAAAGTAACTTCAATTTGAGGGACACCTCGTGGTGAAGGCGGAATTCCATCTAAATGAAATCTTCCTATGGTTTTATTATCTTTAGCCATAGATCTTTCACCTTGAATAACGTGTATTTCAACAGATGGTTGATTGTCAGCAGCAGTTGAAAAAACTTGTGATTTTTTTGAGGGGATAGTAGTATTCGATTCAATTAATTTAGTCATTACTCCACCCATAGTTTCAATACCTAAAGACAGTGGGGTGACATCAAGTAACAATACATCTTTAACATCACCAGTAAGGACTCCACCTTGAATAGCAGCACCTACAGCAACAACTTCATCAGGATTAACTCCCTTTGAAGGCTTTTTTCCAAAGAATTTTTCAACTTCACTTTGTATTATCGGAATTCTTGTAGAACCACCGACAAGAATAACTTCATTTATCTCGTTTTTATTAATACCAGCATCTTCAATTGCTTTTTTAACGGGCTCCATAGACCTTTTAACTAAATCAGAACATAATTGTTCAAACTTAGATCGGGTAAGTGTTTTAACAAGATGTTTAGGTCCAGATGAGGTAGCGGTAATGTATGGTAGATTTATTTCAGTTTGGGTTGATGACGATAATTCAATTTTAGCTTTTTCAGCAGCTTCTTTCAGTCTCTGTAAAGCCATTGGGTCACCTCTCAAGTCAATATCCTCAGAAGATTTAAATTCATCCGCAAGAAAATCTATTATTTTTTCGTCAAAATCATCACCTCCAAGCCTTGTATCACCATTTGTTGAAAGTACTTCAAAAACACCATCACCGAGTTCTAAAATTGATATATCAAATGTACCTCCACCTAAATCGTATACTGCAATTTTTTGATCTTTTCCTGATTTATCTAAACCATATGCTAAAGCAGCCGCTGTTGGTTCATTAATAATCCTTTGGACTTTAAGACCAGAAATTTCTCCAGCTTCTTTAGTTGCTTGTCGTTGGGCATCATTAAAATATGCGGGAACTGTGACAACAGCTTCACTTACACTTGTACCAAGATAATCTTCCGCAGTTTTCTTCATTTTTTGTAAAATCATTGCAGATAATTCTTGCGGTGTATATAATCTTCCATCAATATCTACCCTTGATGTATCGTTATCACCCTTAACTACTTTGTAAGCAGATCTTTTAGCGTCATTTTTAGATTCTGAAAATTTACTACCCATAAACCGTTTGATTGAGGATATAGTTTTGGTGGGATTGGTAACAGCTTGCCTTTTTGCAGGATCACCTACCTTAATTTCTCCACCTTCAACAAATGCAATAACAGAGGGTGTGGTTCTTTTTCCTTCTGCATTAGGGATAACCACTGGTTCATTTCCTTCCATAACAGATACGCATGAATTCGTAGTCCCTAAATCAATACCTATAATCTTACTCATAATATTTTTATTATGCAATATTCAATGATTATGCCAGTCTTAAATACTGTCACTATGTCAGTATTATTAAATATATTTCAATAGATTTGCAGAAATATTTTAAAATGTATAAAAGAATTACAACTAACACTCTTCACGAAATGAAACTCAAGAATGAAAAAATAAGTATGTTAACTGCATATGATTTTACATTCGCGAGGATTGTTGATGAAGCTAATGTTGATGTAATTTTAGTTGGTGATTCAGCATCAAATGTTATTGCAGGTAATGAAACAACCGTACCAATTACTCTTGACCAAATGATTTACCATGCATCTTCTGTTGTTAAAGCTGTCAAAAGAGCTTTGGTTGTTGTTGATTTACCTTTTGGTTCTTATCAGTCAGATCCTCAAGAAGCTTTACGATCAGCCATTAGAATTATGAAAGAATCGGGCGCTCACGCCGTTAAACTTGAGGGTGGTAGTGAAATAGGAGAATCAATCGATAGAATAATAAAAGCTGGTATACCAGTGATGGGACATCTTGGATTAACGCCTCAGTCTATTTATAAATTTGGTACTTATACAGTAAGAGCTAGAGAGGAAAAAGAAGCAAATCTATTAGTTAATGATGCTAAATTTTTAGAGAAGATTGGATGTTTTGCTGCTGTCTTAGAAAAAATACCCTCTGAATTATCAAAAAAAGTCATTAATGAAACTAATTTTCCAATTATAGGTATTGGTGCAGGAAATCATGTTGATGGACAGGTACTTGTATTACATGATTTATTAGGATTAACTCATGAGTTCAACCCAAGATTTTTGAGAAGGTACATGGATTTAAATAAAACAGTAAAATCAGCAATAAAAAAATATGTTGGTGATATAAAAAGTCAAAATTTTCCTAACAAAAATGAAATATACTAAATGGACATTGTTTTTGAAGACAATCACATTCTAGTTATCAATAAAAAAGCTGGACAATTGTCACAATCAGATAAAACTGGTGATATTTCAGTTTTAGATTTGTGTAAATCCTACATTAAAAAAAAATATAATAAAAATGGAAATGTTTTTCTTGGACTTGTTAATAGAATTGACAGACCAACCAGTGGGTTGTTAATTTTAGCCAAGACAAGTAAATGTCTTGAAAGAATGAATGAAATTCTGAGGCTTAGGGAAATTAAAAAGACATATTTTGCTATAATTGAAAAAGGATCTATTAATAATTCAGGAAAATTAGTTGATTATTTAAAAAAAAATGAAAAAAAAAACAAGTCCTTTGTTGTTAACAAGAAAATAAAAGGATCAAAAAAAAGTATTTTAACATATGAACTGATAAAGAAATTAAATAATTATAATGTTATTAAAATTAACATTGAAACTGGTAGGCATCATCAGATTAGAGCTCAACTTTCAAATATAAACTGTTCTATAAAAGGAGATGTTAAATATGGTGCAAAAAGAGCAAATAATGATTTTAGTATTTGTTTACATTCTTCTATCCTAGAATTCACCCATCCTACAACTAAAAAAGAATTAAAAATTGAAGCTAAATTTCCAGATTCAAAAATTTGGAATAGTTTTTAAAAACATTTAAGAATTTTAATCAGATTTACTAATTTAGCCAACTTAGTTAAAACTAATGTACAAAGAAATTGTTAAGATTTTTGATACAACTTTGAGAGATGGAGAGCAGGTACCGGGCTGTAAGCTTGAAACAAAACAAAAACTTGTAATAGCTGAAAAATTAGATTTTCTCGGTGTTGATATTATAGAGGCAGGTTTTCCAATTTCTAGCCCAGGTGATTTTAAATCTGTAGTTGAAATTTCAAAAATTGTAAAAAATGCTAGTGTATGTGGATTAACTAGAGCTGTAAAAAAAGACATTGAGGTTGCAGCTGAATCATTAAAAAATGCTAAAAAACCAAGAATTCATACTGGTATTGGAACATCTGATTCTCATATAAAACATAAATTCAATTCTAATAGAAATGATATTCTTGAAAGAGCAGTAAAAGCTGTAAAGTATGCGAAAAACTTTGTCGATGATATTGAATTTTATGCTGAAGATGCTGGACGAACTGATAATGATTTCTTGGCATTAGTTTGTGAAAAAGTAATTTCCGCTGGAGCTACAGTTTTAAATATTCCTGATACAACTGGTTATTGTCTTCCAAGTGAATATGGAAAAAAAATTAATTTTTTATTAAACACTGTTCCCAATATAGACAGAGCAATTATTTCATGTCATTGTCATAATGACTTGGGATTAGCTACAGCTAATTCAATTGAGGGAGTTATCAACGGTGCCAGACAAATTGAATGTACAATTAATGGAATTGGAGAAAGGGCCGGTAATACATCTCTTGAAGAAGTAGTAATGGTGTTAAAACAGCATAATGAGTTGAATCTTGAAACTAATATAAATTCAAAACTTTTATTAGAAATGAGTCAATTAGTTTCTGACTTGATGGGAATGATTGTTCAGCCAAATAAAGCAATTGTTGGTTCAAATGCTTTTGCACATAGCTCGGGAATTCACCAAGATGGGGTTATTAAGAACAGAGAAACGTATGAAATAATTGATCCAATTGATGTTGGAGTCAATCAATCCGCTATAATTTTAACTGCCAGAAGCGGAAGAGCTGCACTTGCATTTAGAGCTAAGAAAATCGGATATGACTTGACAAAAGTTCAATTGGACAAGGTTTACAATGAGTTTTTAAAATTTGCAGATGTAAAAAAGGAAGTTACTGATAATGATTTACCTCATATAATAAAATTATCAAATATTTAATTTAATGTCAAATACACTTTTTGATAAAATTTGGGATTCACATGTTGTTGAACGCATTGATAATGGTCCTAATGTATTTTTAATTGATAAACATTTTATTCATGAGGTTACAAGCCCTCAAGCTTTTGATGAGTTAAAAAGAAAAAAAATTAAAGTTTTTGATCCAAAAAAAATAGTAGCAACTGTTGATCATAATGTTCCAACTTTAGATCAACACCTTCCTATCAAAGATGAACTTTCTAGAAATCAAGTTGAAAAACTAAAACTTAATTGTATTGAAAATAATATAGAGCTGTATGACTTAGGTAATCCAAATCAAGGAATTGTCCATGTTATTGGTCCAGAATTAGGAATAACTCAACCTGGAATGACCATTGTTTGCGGTGATAGTCACACCTCTACTCATGGTGCGTTTGGTGCTATAGCTTTTGGAATAGGAACAAGTCAAGTAGCTCAGGTCTTAGCTAGCCAGTGTTTACTTTTAAATAAACCAAAAAAAATGAGGATTAATGTGAACGGTGTCCTAAACAAAAATGTTACACCTAAAGATGTTATTCTTTATATTATATCAAAACTTGGAACTAATGGAGGAACTGGGTTCTTTGTAGAATATGCTGGTGATGTTTTTGAAAAAATGTCAATGGAAGGTAGAATGACAGTTTGCAATATGAGTATTGAAATGGGTGCAAGAGGAGGAATTATTGCACCTGATGATGTAACATACAAATATTTAGAAGGAAAAGATTTCTCACCTAAGGAAGACGAATTAAAATCAAAAATTTCAATTTGGAAAAAATTAAAAAGTGATGAAAATGCAATATTTGATTCTGAGTTTACATTTAATGCTAATGATATTTTTCCCATGCTCACATATGGAACAAACCCAGGTATGGGAATAAAGTATATAGATAGAATACCAAAACACAGTAATTCCTCAGATTTAAAAGCCCTTAAATATATGGGTTTTAAATCTGGTGAAAGTTTGATTGGAAAAAAAATCAATTATGTTTTTATAGGAAGTTGTACAAACTCTAGAATAGAAGATTTTAGATCTGTTGCAAATTATATTGTCAATAAGAGAAAAGCCAATAATGTAAATGCTCTAATTGTTCCAGGGTCTCAAAATGTTCTCAATCAAATTATTGATGAAGGTTTATATGACATTTTTGAACAATCAGGTTTTAAAATTAGACAACCTGGCTGCTCTGCCTGTCTGGGTATGAATGAAGACAAAATCCCGCCTGGTGAACTATGCATATCAACATCAAATAGAAATTTTGAAGGAAGACAAGGGCCTGGATCAAGAACAATATTATCAAGTCCAATAATGGCTGCTGCTGCTGCAATTCATGGAAAAATTACAGATATAAATGAGTAAAATAAAAATTATCAATTCAACTGCAGTACCATTGCCTATAGAAAATATTGACACAGATCAAATTATACCTGCTAGATTCTTAAAAGCAACTAGTAAGTTAAATTTTGGAGAAAATCTTTTTAGGGATTGGAGGTTTAGTAGTAATGGTATAAAAAATAAAGACTTCGTTTTAAACAATAATATTTTTTCAGGAAATATTTTAATTGTTGGGTCTAATTTTGGCTGCGGCTCCAGTAGAGAACACGCTGCATGGGCTATCAAGGACTATGGTTTTGATGTAGTAATTTCTAGTTTTTTTGCTGATATTTTTAAAATGAATGCACTGAACAATAATATACTGCCAATCCAAGTAAGCGAAGAATTATTAAAAACCATATTTGATCTGATTTATAAAAATCCATCTCAAAAATTTAAAATTGATTTACCCAATCAAAACATGAAAATAAATAAAAAGTTAATAGATTTTGATATTGACAATTATAAAAAAATGTGTCTAATAAATGGATATGATGACATTGATTATTTGATATCAAAAAAAGATTTAATTAAAAATTTTATAAATTATTGATGATTAAAATTGCAGTACTTCCAGGTGACGGAATTGGTCCTGAAATAATTAATGAAGCATTGAAGGTTCTAAAGTCTGTTTCTTTTAAAATTAACCAAGAATTTGATTTTAAATTTTACGACGTTGGAGCTGTAGCAATTGAAAAATATCAAAATCCACTTCCTGAAAATACATTAAGAGGATGCAAAGAATCAGATGCAATTTTATTTGGAGCTATTGGGCATCCTAAATATGATAATAATCCAAAATTAAAAATAAGACCCGAGCAAGGTTTACTGAAACTTAGAAAGGAATTAGGTTTGTTTGCTAATCTTAGGCCTGTAAAATCTTACAAAGAAATTTTAAGTCTATCCCCCATAAAACAAGAAATAATTGATGGAGTTGATATGTTAATAATTAGAGAATTAACAGGTGGGCTATATTTTGGAGATAAAAAAACAAACAATAACATTTCAACAGACATTTGTACTTACAGTGTTTCAGAAATTGAGAGAGTTACCAATGTTGCAATCGAATATGCTAAAAAAAGAAGAAATAAAATAACTTTAATTGATAAAGCTAATGTTCTTGAAACATCAAGATTATGGAGAAAAACAGTTCAAGATATATCAGTGAAATATCCAGAAATTGAATTAGATTATATGTTTGTTGACAATGCTGCAATGCAAATAATTTTAAATCCAAAGCAGTTTGATGTAATTCTAACTGAAAATTTGTTTGGTGATATCATTTCAGATGAAGCAAGTGTAATTGGTGGATCAATTGGTATTTTGTCTTCTGCATCCCTAGGAAATAAAATGGGTTTGTTCGAACCCATTCACGGTTCCTTTCCGCAAGCCACAGGAAAAAACATTGCAAATCCTTTGGCTTGTATTATTTCAGCCTCTATGATGCTTAACTATCTTAAATTAGAAAAAGGAGCTGAAATGATTCAAAAAGCCGTAGAAAAATCATTGATGCATAAAATTACAACCGCTGATTTAAATAATAGTTTTAAATACAAAACTTCAGAGGTTGGTGATTTTATATCCAAATATATCGATGATAATAATTAATATTAGTTATCAGTTTTTTCGTCATCCTCCAATTGCTTTTTAAGATCTGCCAAAGCTTCAATATCTCCTAAAGTTGATTTATCAATTTTTTCTTTCTTACTGATTTTTTTTGGTGAATCAGTCTTACTTGATTTATAAGTTAAAGTATGTGACATTACAATTCTTTTGAATTCACTATTGCATTCTATAACTTTAAAATTAACGACTTCATCTTCAGATAATATGGAACCATCTTCCTTTACCATGTGTTTTTTTGGTACAATGGCTGAAAGTTCTTCAGATAAATTAATTATTGCGCCTTTATCACTAATTGAGGATATACTAAGCTCATGAGAAGAATCAACTGAATATGTTTTTAAATATTTATCCCAAGGGTTTTTAGTAGTTTGCTTATAACCTAAACTTAATTTTCTTTCATTAACGTCTAGTTCTAGAACTATAACTTCAATCTCATCAGAAATTGAAAATAATTCAGATGGATGCTTTATTTTTTGAGTCCAAGACAAATCGGAAATATAAATCAAACCATCTATACCTTCTTCCAATTCAACAAAAACACCAAAATTAGTAAAATTTCGAATTTTACCTTTGTGTTTTGAGTTTTTTGGATATTTACTAGTTATATCAGTCCAGGGGTCATTAGTTAATTGTTTTATACCCAGAGACATTTTTCTGTCCTCTCTATCCAACGTTAAGACTATAGCTTCTACCTCTTCACCAACTTTAACAAAATCTTGTGCCGATCTTAAGTGGGTGGACCATGACATCTCAGAAACATGTACTAATCCTTCAACACCATCAACAACTTCGATAAAGGCTCCATAATCAGCAATGACTGAAACTTTTCCTTTAATTTTATCACCTTCTTTTAAATTTGTATCTAGATTTTCCCAAGGATGTTTACTTAATTGTTTGACACCTAATTGAATTCTTGATTTGTCATCATCAAAATCAAGTATCACAACATTTAATTTTTGATCTAAATCGAGTATTTCACTAGGATGATTAATTCTATTCCATGATAAATCAGTGATATGGATTAATCCATCAACTCCACCCAAGTCAACAAAAACGCCATAAGTAGTAATATTTTTAACAATACCCTCAAGAACCTGTCCTTTTTCTAATTGAGATATTATTTCTTTTTTCTGTTCTTCCAAATCTGCTTCAATTAATGCTTTATGGGATACAACAACATTTTTAAAATCATGATTAATTTTGACAACTCTAAATTCCATATTTTTATTTACAAACTGATCATAATCTCTAATTGGCTTTACATCAATTTGTGATCCGGGTAAAAAAGCTTCCAAACCGAAAACATCTACAATCATACCACCTTTAGTTCTACATTTTACAAATCCCGTTACGACAGTTTCTTTTTTATGAGCATCAATCACTCTTTCCCATGCTTTAATAGTTCTAGCTTTTCTATGTGAGAGCACTAGTTGACCAGTTTTATCTTCTTGAATATCAACTATTACTTCTACCTTATCTCCTACCTTCAGTTCAGGGTTATATCTAAATTCATTAAGAGAAATTACACCTTCAGATTTAGCATTTATGTCGATAATTGCCTCTCTTTCAGTAATATTTAATACTTCACCAATAATGACATTATCATTGTAAGTATCAACAAAATTTTCATCAATAAGTTTATCAAATTCTTTAATTTGTTTTGAATCGATTGTCTGAATTCCTTCTTCAAATTCATTCCAATCAAAATCATCTTTTAAATCTGTTTTTTTTGTCTCTTTATCCTTTGATTTTGCTGATAATTCAATTAATTTTTCAGTCTTTTCAACAATTTTTTTTGTTGCAATTTTCTTTTCGGCTCCTTTTTTTATAGTTGTTTTCTTTTCAGCTGCTTTTTTTACAGTTGTTTTCTTTTTAGAAACTTTTTTTGTTGTCGGTTTTACAGAAGTTTTTGCCTTTTTTTCTGATTCTGTAGATTTTTTTGTAGGCATAATCTAATTTTTTTGTATTCTGACACAATAGTAGGTTTAGAAACTGTCAGAAGAAAGTTAATATATAATATCCTTTTTTTTACCTACTTTAATCTTAAAAAAGGAATGCGAATTTAACATCAATTTGCGTTTATTACAAATTTTAAATAATTATTTTACTTAATAAGTTCAATTATTTTATCAGCTACTTGATCTACAGATAAATTGTCGGAGTTAATAATAATTGAATTTTTCGGTACTACTAGCGGAGAGTGTTCCCTTTTAGTATCAAGGATATCCCTGTTGCTCAAGTCTTTTTTAACATTGGCTAATGAAATATCTTTTTCATTTTTTTTTAAATCATTCCATCTTCTTTCAGATCTATTTTTTAAAGAAGCTTCAAGAAAAAACTTATATTTTGCATTTGGAAAAACTACAGAACCAATATCTCTGCCATCCATTACAACTGATTGATTTTTAGCTATTTTTCTTTGAAATTTTAATACATAATCTCTAACTTCCTTAATAGCAGCTACAATACTTACATTATTTGAAATTTCTGAAGTTCTAATTCTTTTCTCAATAAAATTCTCATTAATGCATATTTTATATATTTTTTTTTCTTTTTTTTTAAATGAGATTTTATTTTCCTCTAAGCATTTTAATAAATATTGGATATTAACTTTTTTTTCATGAATTAAATTGTTATCCATTGCTAAAAGAGTAATTGCTCTATAAATTGAACCAGAATCAATGTGAACTATAGAATAAAACTTTGAAACTAATTTCGCAACTGTACTTTTACCAGATGATGAAGGCCCATCAATTGTAATAATCATCTAAATAAGTTTTTTATAGTTTTTTACTTTATTTTTATTAAGTGAAATATTTATAACTTCTTTCATTTCACTTACATAATGAAATTTTAATCCTCTAAGGTACTTATTATCAATTTCTTCAATATTTTTCTTATTTTCCTCAGATAAGATAATTTCTTTGATTTTAGCTCTCTTTGCTGCTAAAATTTTTTCTTTAACTCCTCCAACCGGTAGAACTTTTCCTCTAAGTGTGATTTCTCCAGTCATAGCTAGCTTATCTTTAACTTTTCTTTGAGTTAAAAGTGAGACTAAGGAAGTTAGCATTGTAATTCCGGCACTTGGGCCATCTTTAGGTGTTGCTCCCTCAGGAACATGTAAATGAAAATTATATTTATTGAAAATTTCTGAATCTATTTCAAATTCACGGCAGTTTGCCTTAATGAATTCAATAGCAATTGTTGCAGACTCTTTCATCACTTTACCTAAATTTCCAGTAATAGAAAGTTGACCCTTTCCGGGTGAAATAATTGACTCGATAAATAATATTTCTCCACCATAGTGTGTCCAAGCTAGACCGGTAGTTACACCAACTACATCATTAGTTTCATATAAAGATTTAGATAATGGAATACCTAAAAATTTATTTATCTGATCAAATGTAAATTCATAACTAAAATTACTATTTTCAACAATTTTAGTAGCAATAGCCCTGCATATTTTAGCAATATTTTTTTCAAGTTTTCTGACACCTGACTCTCTTGTATAACCTTCAATTATTAATTTGATTATTTCAGACGATAATTTAAACTCATGATTTTTTAAACCATGTTCTATAATTTGTTTTTTTAGCAAATATTTTTTTGCAATTTGTACTTTTTCTTCCATACTATATCCAGAAATATTAATTATTTCCATTCTATCTAATAAAGGTGGTTGAATAGTATTTAAATTATTTGCAGTTGCAATAAATAAAACTTTAGATAAATCAAACCCAAGTTCAAGAAAATTATCATAAAAATCTGAATTTTGTTCAGGATC
>CENJ01173963.1_pt1 | contig 14334 bp, 16 predicted proteins | sample 356161 | NCBI WGS metagenome assembly CENJ01 (sample SAMEA2619531, study PRJEB7988) | marine metagenome | biome: marine biome (ENVO:00000447); feature: surface water layer (ENVO:00002042); material: "saline water (ENVO:00002010), including plankton (ENVO:xxxxxxxx)" | depth 5 m
CGTTGTAACGTTCCCAAACATGATGCGTGGCTGCGGGGAACCGCTCTGCCAACCACGTCAAATATGCCCGTTGCCCTTTCAAGATGTCAGGATGCAAACGAAGCGCGGCACGCACAAATTGTCCCGAGGTGAATGGAGACCACAACACCCCAAAAGCGGCCGTGCTGTAGGCCCCGGAGTTGGTGTACAAAAAACCCCTGTTGACCATCTTGAAACGCTGAACGTCGGGGGTTGCGCGCCATGCATCTTCGGCTGCGCCGAGGCACACGCCACGGGTGGCGGGATTCAACGTCATTGAATGGAGCACTTGCGATCCGCTGGCGCCCCATTTGTGGTTGTCCGTCAACAGGACGTTCGCCCCTTGCCCGGAACCAAGCAGCCCCATGTTGGGAAGCCGCTCCTTGGACAATGCTTGCCGATGGTGGGCACTGGCCAGGTGGGTGACACAGCCGTCGTACTCCCCCACCGATTCGATGTCCATCATGTATTTACCGTGGCCAAGGTCATGGGCCCGATGCTGCCAGCCATGTTCGTGGGCCAAAGACGCGCTGATGGATGCGTCCAGGGAGTCCTTGGCGGCGAAACACAGGGTGGACAAGGGCGCACCGTCGAGGTGCCGCGCTGTGGCCAAGGCCACCAAGCGAGAGTCCAATCCCCCACTGAGCAAGTTGTGCTGCACACAACCTGCATCACGGTTGACCGCCACCATCTGTGACACCGAATCGTGGAAGACTTCGTCGAGCAGGGACGTGGCCTCCTTGAACCCGTCGATGTCCCGCTCTATCTCATCCAGGGGCATGCGCTCTATGGTGCTCACGGCGTTGGGCGTCCAGGTGAGGGTTTGGCCCGGCATCAATTTTCGCACACCTCGAACCAGCGTTCGCGCCCCAAGGATGCTCCCGTAGGTCAGCAACAACCCCGCTCCCTCCTCGTCTGGCGTGACCGGTACGTCATGGTCACGCATGAGTGCCACAAGCTCCTCCACACTGTACGCGAACAGGATGCCCCATGCGCAAGTCGTCCAGTACAGAGGATGTTGTCGCGCGACATCCCCGTGCAATTGCAACGTCTTCGCGTTGCAATCGCCGTGAACCCCTTGCAGTGGCCCTTCTGTTTCAGCGAATCCCGCCGCAGAGGCCACCGCAGACTTGAGTTGGGACATGGACTGAAGATCGTGCCAATCCCTTCCGGATGCATTCATCCACACCCCGTGGGCGCCAAAGATGCCATCTGTGTCCGCGTGAAGGACGGCCTTTTGAACGGCATGAAGGGGCTTTCGGAAGGCCAAGGCCAAGTGGAAGCCCTCCACCCCCAGGTGGAGCGCACCCCCCGGCAACGTCACAGGCCGGGTCGCTGCGATGCCGTAGATACCTGTCCTCATGACCGCAGGGTCAACTCAAAATTCTGCCAGCTGGCGTGCCGCTTCCATCGGATCTGCGGCGCGGAACACCGAAGAACCGGCTACGAGCACATTGGCACCGGCTTCCACCAAGGCTTTCGCGTTGCCGTTGCCGACGCCACCGTCAATTTCAATGAGGACATCTGAAGCGCCCTCTTCTTCGAGCATGGCGCGCAAGGCGCGTGTTTTGGCGTAGGTCCGCTCTATGAACGATTGTCCTCCAAACCCAGGATTCACACTCATCAAACACACCAAGTCCAACTCGTTGGCCACATCGCGAAGGCCTTCGACGGGGGTGTGTGGATTCAAGGCCACCCCCGCCTTCATGCCTGCGGCACGAATGGCCCCCAGCGTGCGGTGAAGGTGGGTGCACGCTTCGGCATGGACGGTCAGCACATCTGCACCCAACTTGGCAAAGGTGTCGATGTAGCGGTCGGGGTCGACAATCATCAAATGCACGTCAAGTGGCTTTTTGGCGTGGCGCGCAATGGCCTTCATGACAGGCATGCCAAAACTGATGTTGGGGACAAACACCCCGTCCATCACATCGAGGTGAAACCAATGGGCGGCAGAAGCATTGACCAACTCGACATCGCGTTGAAGGTTGGCAAAATCGGCGGCAAGCAAAGAAGGAGCAAGAAGATGAGCCATGTCACAAAGGTCAACAAGTGGGCTTCATTTTGGGTCGACCTGTGGGCAACGTGTGAAGAAGGTGCACCTTTGCACCATGTCCGAGGTCCGTCATTGTTCTCCTGTGCACGCTTCCCGCCCCTCGGTTGTGGGTGTGACGGGCGGCATGGCTGCCGGAAAAAGCCTGGTCACGAGAATGTTTGCCGCCTTGGGTGCTCCGACTTGGGATGCGGATTTTGCAGCCAAACGGCTGTACCAAACGGACGCCACCTTGCAACAAGCGACCCTCGACCGCTGGGGACCGCGCATCGCCAAGTTGGACGAGTGCGGACGCATGGTGGATGTGGATCGTCAAGCGCTGGCGGAGGTGGTCTTTTCGAGTCCCGATGAACTCGCCTGGCTGGAAGCGCAAGTCCACCCTGCCGTGGGACGCGCATTCTCCTCATGGCTAGAAGCCCAGAACCACGCCCGCGTGGTCATTCGGGAAGCCGCCATTTTGTTCGAATCGGGAAGCGGCGCCACATGCGATGTCACCCTCACTGTGGAAGCCCCCGAAGCCTTGCGAATTCGCAGGGCGCAAAACCGTGCGAGGCAACATGGTCAAGTCGTGCCTTCGGAGTCTGAGATCCAAGCGCGTCTCGCGCGACAGTGGACCGAAGCCCAACGCGTGTCCAAGGCGGACCATGTTCTTCGCAATGATGCGAAGGATGCGCTCCTTCCGCAAGTGCTCGCCATTTGGGCACTCTTGACCCAAGAATCGCATTGAACATTTGGGGAGGAAGGTGCTTTACTTTTGGCACCCCACATGGAACACCTGCAATCCCTTTTTGAACGGCAACAAAGCATGCTGCGCGCCATTCCCACAGCCTCTGAGCGCCGCGACCAACTTCAAGACCTGTGGAACGCCGTGCTGGCTCACGAAGGCGCCTTGATTGAGGCGCTTGAGGCCGACCTGGGCAAGCCCCGTGAAGAGGTGCACTTGCAGGAGATTTACCCACTGAAGGCAGAGATTCAGATCGCCCGTCGGCACTTGCGAGGTTGGATGGCTCCTCGGCCTGTGGACACTGGACTTGCGATGCTCGGCACGAGGTCCTTCGTGCAAGCGAATCCCAAGGGGCACATGCTCATCATTTCGCCTTGGAACTTCCCCGTCATTTTAACCCTGCGCCCGTTGGTCAGCGCCCTCGCCGCAGGAAACCGGGTGATCGTCAAACCTTCAGAACACACCCCAGAAACGTCCAAAGTCCTTGCGGCCATCGTATCCCGCGCCCTCCCCGAGGAGCAAGTGGCAGTGGTCCAAGGAGGACCTGAAGTCAGTGCTTTCCTGACGTTCCTGCCCTTCCAACACATTTGCTTCACAGGTGGAACCAACATCGGGAAAAAGGTCATGAAGGCCGCCGCGGACAACTTGGCCTCAGTGACGTTGGAACTGGGCGGAAAAAGCCCGGCTGTGATGGATGCCACGGCACACCTTGCGGACGCCACCCGCCGCATGGCTTGGGGCAAATGCCTCAACAACGGGCAAGTCTGCATCGCGCCCGATTATGCACTCGTCGAGGAATCCATCTCCGAGCCTTTCATCACGGCGATGAAAGCGCGCTTCGCTGAAATGTATGGCGACGAGGAGGCCACGCAGTTGACTTCCACACAACGCTCACACATCGTCAACGACCACCATTTCCAGCGGATTGTGGGACTGATTGAAGAAGCCGTCGCAAAAGGGGCCAACGTCGCCCATGGGGGCACGTGGGACAAAACGACCCGTCGCATTGCGCCCACGATTTTGGAGAATGTCACGCTGGACATGAAGGTGATGCAAGAGGAGATTTTTGGCCCGGTGTTGCCTGTCATGACCTGGCGCGAACCCCGAGAAGTCCAACGGATTGTTCGCGCGAACCCCCACCCCCTGGCCATGTACTTCTTTTCTAAGAACGACACCCAAATTGCAGAGTGGATGCGAACCATTCCCGCGGGAACAACAGGCATCAACGAAGTGGTCCTGCACGTGGCCAACCCCAACCTGCCCTTTGGAGGCATCCAAACCAGCGGCATGGGGCGGACCGGTGGCTTGGCGGGGTTCGAAGCCTTTTCCAACATGCGGTCTGTGTTGAAGCAGACCTCCCGATTCAATTTGCTTCCACTGACCTTTCCACCATTCAACGGCTTGAGTTTGTCCCTTGCCCGTGTCGTTCAGCGTTGGCTGTGAACGGCTGATTCCTACCTTCGTTGACCATGCTCGTTCAAACGCATTTTCCCCGCAGCCTTTCCCGCGCCCGGTACGACCAGTACCTCGCATCGGGGTGGTTTCGTGGCTCTGTGATGTTGTACAAAATGGACTTGTTGTGCATCGACGAACGTTTGTTCAGCGTGGTCAACATCCGCATGAACCTTGAGCATTACGCACCCACTGCGCGCCAGCGCAAAGTCATGCGACGCGTGGAATCCCGGTTCACCGTGACCTACGGCCATGCCCAACCCAACGCAAACAAAGAAGCGCTCTACGCCCAACACAAAGCGAGATTCAAGGGGTTCATCCACAACACGCTGTCCGAGTACCTCAGTGCCGGATTCCAAGGCACCGTGTTCGACACCCGCGAAGTGTGCGTGTACGACGGAGACCGCTTGATTGCAGTGAGCTACTTCGACTTGGGAGACCAAAGCATGGCCAGTTTGCTCGGACTCTACGACGAAGGGTATGGCAAATACAGTTTGGGAACCTACACCCTGCTAAAGGAAGCTGAATACGGGAAACGAACTGGGCGAAAGTGGTTCTACCCAGGGTACATCCTCGACCAACAATCCGACTTCGACTACAAGCTGAAGCTCGGGGCGATGGAGCATTACACCGCCAACAAACGGTGGGCAAAGCTGGAAAATTTCAAGCCTGAGACCACGACGTCCTTCAAAATCCGTGAAGCCACGGAAGCGCTGATGGCGGGATTGAAATCCCTTGGCTTGTACCCCAAGCCCTGGCTATACCCCTACTTCAGCATGGGGTACATGGGTCCGTGGAGTGCCTTTTTCCTGAGACTTCCCGTCCCGGTAGAACTGGGACATGACGTCGAGGGCATGTTGGTGGCGGGGTTTGACCCCGAGTCTTCTGGGTACACCTTGATGCACATCCATCCATGCCCTGATGCATCGCAATTCTTGAACATGGAGCCTTCTTCCGAATTCCAAACGGGAGAAGCGTATCTGAACCATTTGTACCAAACCGGCGACACCCTGCTGGCCCAAGGTTCGTTGGACGACGTCCTCGAATTGGCTGCCCGCTGGGCACAACGCCCCGATGCCCTCTCCCCGCAATGCGATTGATGAGTTGGAATGTCAACGGCCTCCGCGCCGTGGTGAAAAAAGGATTCACAGACCAAATCGACGCCCTGGCGCCTGACGTTCTCGGATTGCAGGAAACCAAAGCCCAGGACGACCAAGTGCGTGAAGCTTTGTTTGGTTGGGATTCCTACAAGGTGCACTCGAGCTCCGCAGTCAAAAAAGGGTATTCCGGAACAGCCGTGCTCACGAAGCACAGCCCCCTAAGCATTCAAGCCGGCATTGGCGTGGAAGCCTTGGACCAAGAGGGACGGGTTCTTCGCCTGGAATTTGCGGATTTCCATTTCGTAACGGTGTACACCCCCAATTCCAGCTCAGGCCTCAAGCGCCTGCCTTTTCGCGGCACTTGGGACAAGGCTTTCAGGGATTACCTCAAGGAACTCGATGCGGACAAGCCCGTGATTTGTTGTGGCGATTTGAACGTGGCGCACGCGCCGATTGATTTGGCCCGGCCCAAATCCAATTACAACAAAACCCCAGGCTACACGCAACAGGAAATCGATGGCATGAGCGCCTTGCTCGATGCAGGATTTGTGGACACGTGGCGCCAGGCCCATCCGGAGGACATCAAGTATTCGTGGTGGAGCTACCGAGGCGGAGCACGGGAGAAGAACGTCGGCTGGAGGCTGGATTACATGCTCGTCAGCGAACGCGCTCTTGCACAGACTTCTGCCCCGCAGATTCACAACGACATCCACGGCAGCGACCACTGTCCGGTGTCGCTAGAGTGGCAGGGATAAACCCCGCACCACCGCGCATCAATTCTAGATCTGGTCATGAAGAAGGCGGGTGCTTCTTGCCTTCAAAAACATGAAGCATACGACATGCGCTTTGGCGCTGGCCACTGCCATGACCGCAGGTGGCCCTTGGATTTGGGCACAGTGTCATGCAGACCTCAATGGGAACCAAACCATCGACAACGACGACCTGCTCATTTTGCTGGCTGACTACGGCCAATCCTGTGAAATGGCCGCGTGGGATGACCCCGTGATTTCAGAGATCCACTACAACCCAAGCACGCAGCAAGGATCGGACAGCGACTTTGAATTTGTGGAGCTCATGAATCCTTATCCCTTTGCCATCGGCGTAGGTGGATGGTCGTTGGGCGACGGCATCGACGCCACCATTCCCGCTGGCACGATCATCGAGCCCCACGGCTTCTTGCTCACGGCCAACGACACGGCAACCTACCGCGCGATCCTCGGTCCCTTTGTGGGCCTTGTTCCTTGGATGGGGACCTCCAGCTTGCACAACAGCGGGGAAACCATCCGTTTGATTCGTCCCGACGGAACACTGGCTGACATTGTCACCTACAGCGACACCGGAGGATGGACCAACGAAGCCGACGGTGCCGGAGGGTCACTCGAATGGAAAGGAGCCGGCCATGACAACGCACTTTCCGAATCCTGGATTGGCTCCAACGCCTTGGGTGGCTCTCCGGGCACAGACAACAGCAGCTGGGCGGACTGAGCCCGCAACTCAGATCTCGCGGGTGTCACCGTTGATGCACACTTGAAGGGGATCCCCCTCCAGTCTCGTCACGGTGACGCCGTCACGCTTCACGTTCACTTCAAGGGTTCTTCCTCTGAACCGCATCTTGAACGCGTAAGCCGTCCAACTGCAGGGCAACATCGTGTTGAAGTGTGGAATGCCGTCGCGAACGCGGAAGCCACCAAAGCCTTCCACAACACTCATCCATGTCCCGGCCATGGACGTGATGTGAAGACCTTGGTACGCCTCGGCGTTGTAGTCGTCCAAATCAAGCCGTGCCGTCCGCAAATACATCTCCACGGCCTTGTCTTCACGGCCGAGGCGTGCCGCCAAGATGCTGTGCACACAGGGCGACAGACTGCTCTCGTGCACCGTCATGGGCTCGTAGAAGTCGAAATTCTCTTCAAGTTCCGCCTGGGTGAAGTCGTCTGGGAAGAAGTAAAACCCTTGCAAGACGTCGGCCTGCTTGATGAAGCAGGAACGCAAGATGCGATCCCATGACCACACCTGGTTGATGGGTCGGTGCGCTTCGGGCAAGGCGTCGGCGGGCATCAAATCTTTGTCAAGGAAGCCATCTTGTTGCAAACGGACTGCGCATGTTGTCGGGGTTGAATCCCTTTTCGACAACGCGCCAGGCTTCAGCATCCAAGTAGCGGTTCATCGCTCGTTGTTTTTAAATCGGCACGCGCCTCAACCGAGACCGTATTCCATCCAAGTGCGCAGTTGACCAACAGACAACCCTTGAAGGTGGTCCACCACGACATCCGCCTCGGCGAGTTGGTCCTTGTCCCCCACTCCGACGGCAAAAAATCCACCAGTCTTGGCGGCTTTCACCCCAGAGGCGGCGTCCTCGAACACCACGACGTCGGCGGGCGCCACCCCTAAGGCTTTCGCCCCTTTCAGGAAGACCTCTGGGTCTGGCTTGCTCAAGGTGATGTGGTTGCCGTCCACGACAGTGTCAAACAGGGGCGTCAAGCCCACGTTGTCCAAAATCATTTGCGCATTGCGGCTCGAACTTCCAAGTCCCACTCGAATGCCTTCCGCCACGAGCGACTCAATCAACTCTTTGGCACCGGGCAAAATGTCCTCGGCGCGCACGCCTTGAATCAAGTCGAGGTACCATGCATTCTTTTGGTCCATCAACTTCACTTTGGTCTTCTCGTCGAGTCGCAAATGCCCCAAACGGAGAATGTGATCCAAACTGTCGACCCGGCTCAATCCCTTCAACGCATGATTGTCTTCCTCGGTGAACGCAATGCTCAACTCTTCCGCCAGACGTTTCCACGCGACAAAGTGATGCACCGCAGAGTCCACAATGACCCCGTCCATGTCGAACAAACATGCTTTCAACCCCATCCTTATTCTGATTTCAAAATGAATTCAACGTGGTACAGAGCCAGGCCGTCAATGGGCTTTTTGATGATGTTGCCCACGCGGTACCCTCGATCGGCACAGGCCTTCCTCAGGGCGTCTTGGAAGTGGTAGGCCACACTGCCCACAAAGTGAATGGGCATGGCTGAAGCACCTTCAAAACACGCAACATGCACGTCCAAGAATGCCTTGAAGCCTTCGTCCAACCAGTCCTGAACAAACGGATCGGATTTGTGGCGTCCAAGGAACGTCATGAAGCTAGCCAAAAACACGTTGGCATTGGGCTCCTGATACACGCGCTTGGTGATGGACATCTTGTCCAAGCCGTATTGCTCCACGAAGTCCTTGTGGATCGCCGCAGGCAACTTGTGGTAAAGGAACGAGGACAAAAGACGCTTGCCAAACCATGAACCGCTCCCTTCGTCGCCCAAGATGTAGGCCAACGCGGGCACCTCTTCTGTGACGATCGTCCCGTCAAACATGCAGCTGTTGCTGCCGGTCCCAAGGATGCATGTCACCGCTGGCTCCCCAGTGAAGGTGCTGTAAGCCGCTCCATCCAAGTCGTGTCCCACATGGACCCTGGCGTTGACAAACACGCGGCGCAGCCCCTCGGCAATCACCTTACAGAGCTCAGGCGAGCTCGACCCCGCACCGTAGAAATACACGCGATCCACGCTGTCAGCCACTTCCATGGCCTGCGAATTCGCATTCATTTCCCGCTCCACGAGGTCGGCATCATGGAAATACGGGTTAAATCCCATGGTGTGGAACTCCCCGAGTTCCTGGCCATGTTCCGTGATGACCAACCAATCGCATTTGGTGGATCCGCTGTCAGCGATGAGAATCTTCACAACGCAAGCTTAGGCAAGGCGCTCTGTCAGATCCACCACGCGTGTGGCGTATCCGGCCTCGTTGTCATACCAACCGAAGACCTTCACCAGGTTTCCGGTGCACTTGGTCAACGCCGCGTCAATGACGCAGCTGTGCGTATTGCCCACGATGTCTACGCTGACAATGGGGTCCTCGCAGTACTGGACAATGCCCTTCATGGAGCCTTCCGCAGCCGCCTTCAGGGCAGCATTGACTTGCTCGGCGGTGGCTTCCGTTTTCAACGTGGCTGTCAAATCCGTCACAGAGCCAGTGGGCGTGGGGACGCGCACGGCCATGCCATCGAGCTTGCCCGCCAATTCTGGGAGCACAAGCCCCACCGCCTTGGCTGCGCCTGTGGACGTGGGAATCATGCTCAGTGCAGCGGCGCGTGCACGGCGCAAGTCTTTGTGCGGTGCATCCTGCAAGCGCTGGTCTGCGGTGTAGGCGTGAATCGTGGTGATGTAACCCGTTTCCAAGCCAAACGTGTCGTTCAACACCTTGGCCATGGGCGCCAAGCAGTTGGTGGTGCAAGACGCGTTGCTGACGATGCGGTCGTCGGCCGTCAAAATGTCGTCGTTGACCCCGAGCACCACCGTCTTTAAGTCGCCCTTGGCAGGCGCAGAGATGATGACCTTGCCCGCCCCAGCCGTCAAGTGCGCAGACGCCTTTTGAGCATCGGCAAACACGCCTGTAGACTCGACCACGAGATCAACTTGGCTGGCACCCCAAGGCAAATCTGCGGGGTTGCGCTCCGCAGTGATTTGAATCTCCTGCCCATTCACGACCAAGTTGCCGTTGGACACAGACACATCGCCGGGGAACAACCCGTGAATGCTGTCGTATTTGAGGAGGTGTGCCAAAGTTTCGACATCGGTCAAGTCGTTGATGACAACCACTTGGAATGCAGGACGGCTGACCAATTGACGGAAGGCCAAACGGCCGATGCGGCCAAATCCGTTGATAGCAATGCGCTTCATGTATGTACTGTTGAGTTGTTTCGTAAGGAAGGATTAGATGGACAAGATGCGTGCGATGCGAACCTCGTCCTCGTTGATTCTGCTTTTCGTGCTGATGGCAATTTCGAAGGGCGTCAACTCGATTTTATCGCCGATGACCCCTGCCATCACGTCATTGTGCCCCTGGCGAAGGGCCTCGACGGCGGCCACACCCAGACGCGATGCCAGGACACGGTCGAAGCATGAAGGGCTTCCACCCCGCTGCAAGTGACCCAGCACCGTGATTCGGGTTTCGTAGGTGTCGGTTTTCTCCTTGACGCGCTTCGCGATTTCGTAGGCGCCTCCGTTGGGGTCGCCCTCCGCGACAATCACGATGCTGCTGGTCTTGTTGCTTTGCTCACCGGCTTGGAGCACTGCGACCAAATCGTCGATGCTCATCCCCATCTCAGGAGTCATGACTGCCACAGCCCCCGTGGCAATGCCCGACTTCAGCGCAATGAAACCGCTGTCACGGCCCATCACCTCCACGAAGAACAACCGGTTGTGGCTGTCTGCCGTGTCACGGATTTTGTCCACGGCGTCGATCACCGTGTTGATGGCCGTATCGAATCCAATGGTCGAATCCGACCCGCTCAAATCGTTGTCGATGGTGCCTGGAAGGCCCACGACAGGGAAGCCCGTTTCGCGGCCAAATTTCATGGCACCTGTGAAAGTGCCGTTGCCACCGATGACCACGAGGCCATCGATGTTCGCTTCCACAAGGTTAATGTGAGCGCGCTTTCGCCCCTCCACATCGTGGAAGTCCATGCAGCGTGCGGACTTGAGGATCGTGCCGCCGCGGCCCAAAATTTTGGCCACCGAGCGAACGTGCAATCGCTTGAAGTCCCCCTCAATGAGACCATGATAACCTTGAAACACACCCAAAACTTCCATGTCGTGGAACACCGCGGTACGAACCACTGCGCGGATGGCAGCGTTCATTCCTGGGGCATCGCCACCAGAAGTCAGTACAGCTATCTTTTTCATCAGGGACACTTGTCTTGCAAAAACGCCTTTCATTGAAGGCGCACAAATTTGCGTCAAAGCAAGCGCAATTCCGAACGTTGTCGACAAGTTTTCGCCTGTGAAGCCGGATGAAGTGTACAATCGACACGAACTCCCCTATCTTGCCGCCAAATCTCCTCATAACACTCACGACATGGATGTAAGTGTCGACTGCGCGCTTTTTGGCTTCGATGGAAAAGCGCTCAAACTCTTGCTGATCAGGCAACGAACCTCGCAAGGAGGTCCACTTTCGGAGGCGGAACTCCAGATGGCCTTGCCCGGCGACTTTGTGCATGCCGATGAATCGTTGGACGCGGCGGCAGGTCGTGTTTTGGGGGAACTCGCGGGATTGGATGACGTGTATCTGAAGCAATTCCACGCCTTTGGCGATCCCGACCGCGTGAAAGGCCTGAAGGACCAACAATGGTTGCGCACCTTTCGCGAGCATCCCGAAAACCGCGTGATGACCGTGGCCTACTTTGGGCTTGTTTCCCTGCACGATCACACCCCCAAGGCGTCTTCCTTCGCCGGAGAGGCAGAATGGACCGACGTGGACCACCTTCCGGAGCTCGCCTTCGACCACGACGACATTGCCCACCTGGCCCTTCAAACGTTGCGCGAACAACTGGAATCCAAGCACATCGGGTTTGAGATGTTGCCCCAAAAATTCACCCTTCGACAACTTCAATCGTTGCATGAAGTGGTTTTAGACAAAAAGCTGGACAAGAGAAACTTCCGAAAGAATATCAAGCGCATGGACCACGTCGTCCCGCTGAACGAAAAAGAGGAAGGCGTGCTGCACAAACCAGCCCAGCTGTTCACGTACGACGCCAACCTGACCACCCCCAATTCTTGACATCATGACCCGACGGCTTTCTTTTCTTCTGAGCACGTGCCTCACGGCATGGATTGCGCAGAACGCACAAGGACAAATTGTGTGGACCGAACCCGCATTTCCCACGCAAGACGACGTGGTGACCTTGTATTGTGACGTGAGCCAAGGCAATGCGGCACTGATTGACGAAGAGCCACCGTGCCCCCCTTGTCCGTTCGTGTATGCGCACACAGGCGTCGTCACCTCCGAAAGCACCTCGCCCTCGGATTGGCAGTACGTGCACAACCCTTGGCCCAACGGCAACGACAATGAGCATGCTTTACGGCACCACGACCTTTGAGATTGTAGACGAACACGTGCTTCACATTCAGCGGACCTTCCTCAACGAAGTCACTGACCTGTACCTCAACCGGGACAGCCAGCCGCATGCACTCCCTTCGGACCATGCTGCTGCATCCACCTTGGCAGGCATGTTGTCCACAGAGTACGCGTTGCCTGCATTTGGCGCCGTAGCTTTCGGGACGACCCTTTGAATCAATCCCATGAAGAATCACATTCACGCCCTGGCCTTGATCGCGATGTCTGCGACGTGCGCCTTGACCGCGTTGGCCCAACCCACTTGGAACGTGGGCGAAACCGTACTCAACGAATACGACCTTGTTTCTGGGGTCAACATCCCTTGGGAACTCACATGGGGCCCCGACGACATGCTTTGGTGCACCACGCGTGAAGGCGACGTGCTGCGCATCGACCCAGCCTCCGGCGCGTACGAAACCGTGCTCTCTCAGAACGTCAACGACTCAGGCGTCGAACCCGGGTTGTTGGGCATGGCCTTGCATCCCAACTTTGAATTGGAGCCGCTGGTGTATTTGGCCTACACCGCCCAAACCTTTGCCAACGGCAATCACGAACGTTTGAGCGTGTTTTACTGGGACGGCACTTCCCTCGGCAACGAGCAAATCCTTCACATCGTGGGCGCAGCTGGCATCCACAACGGAAGCCGCTTGCTGGTTTTACCTGACAACACCCTGCTCATGAGCACAGGTGACATGGGCGACGGCGGCGTCTCCTCCCAAAACGACAACAGCGACAACGGCAAAATCCTTCGATTCAACCTTGATGGCAGTGTCCCTGCAGACAATCCCGACCCCACGAGCTACGTGTTCACCAAAGGGCACCGCAACAGCCAAGGCCTCTGCGTCGGCCCCAATGGCGTGATCTACAGCAGCGAACATGGCCAGTACAACTCCGACGAGTTCAACATCCTCGAGGCCGGACGCAATTACGGCTGGCCCAACGTCGAGGGCGCCTGTGACGGCATCTGCGATTGGTGCAATGCCGGCGCAGAGGAATCGTTCTGCGAGACAAACAACGTGCCCGAACCCCTGAAAACGTGGTCTCCTTGCGCGGCAGTGAACGACATCATTTACTATGACCACCCTGCCATTCCTGAATGGCAAGGAAGCGTGCTCATGGCGGTGCTCGGCGGATTCAGCTCACCCGTCGGTGGACGTCTGGAAGTGTTGCACATGAGTGAAGACGGTTTGACTTTGGAGGGCAGCGAGATGTTCTTCACCGAGTTCAGCCAGCGCATGCGTGACGTGGCAGTCAACCCTTACACCGGTGCGATTTACCTGGCCTTGAACGGCCCGAGTTACACAGGCAATGGGCCCAATTTGATCAAGGAGTTTCGTCCTGCGGCTGCCGACGGTGTGAACGATTGGAAAGACGAACGCGGCTTGGACATCTATCCCAACCCCGCGGTGGACCAAGTGCAGTTGCGCGTTTCGGAAGCGTGGGCTGGACAGACATACCAGGTCATGGACCTTCAAGGACGTGTGTGGACCCAGGGTCAACTTCAGTCCGGCCAAACCTTGGATGTGACTTCCTGGCCCGCGGCAACCTACCTTTTGCATGCCCAAAGCGAAGATGCCCACATGACGCGTGTCCTCCACATCCAATAACCATTTGCCTATGCTACGTGCCCTTTGGCTTGGACTCTGCTTTACGGGGTCAGCCGCCACAACAATCCACTGTGCCCTTCCTTCTGATTCGTTGATGTGGGATTGGGTTTCGTTAGATTCTGCTTCAATCGCCACGTTCAGTCCGCTGCTTTCTCCTGAACAAATTGCAGCAACCCGCTGGACAACCGACTCTACACTTACAAACGGTTTCGGCAGTGCAGATGTGTCCAATGCCTTGAATGCCTTGCCCGGAGTTTTGATGGAAACGCGAGGCATGGGAGGAAGCCGAAGAATCAATGTTCGTGGTTCTGCACTTCGGTCTCCATTTGCGGTCCGAAACACCATGTTGTTCGTGCGCGGCTTCATGTTGACTGAGGCGGACGGCACCAGCCCCGTCGAATGGCTCGACCCAGCCTGGTCTGGAGGAATGGAACTCGTTTCGGG
>CENJ01168664.1_pt1 | contig 14313 bp, 10 predicted proteins | sample 356161 | NCBI WGS metagenome assembly CENJ01 (sample SAMEA2619531, study PRJEB7988) | marine metagenome | biome: marine biome (ENVO:00000447); feature: surface water layer (ENVO:00002042); material: "saline water (ENVO:00002010), including plankton (ENVO:xxxxxxxx)" | depth 5 m
TATCGAAGGTGAATGGATGTTAATTCCAGCCCCCAGTATCGAAAAGAAGATCCAAGGGAAGACAGGATACGTTCCTGTCAGAACCAAATGAGTGATGATTCCAAATCCATTTGATGTGATTCGATCATTCCATCCCAAGGATGAATCTCCAGGTAGCAGTACCAAATTGATGATGCAGATTCCGAAAAGGACTGTACAGCAAAATGCAATGTTTTCAGCTATTCGCAACCAAATTGGAGCGATGAGATAGAGAATTGCAAACAGGGACAGAACGCCAGGAGTGAATGGATCAAAGAGATGAGGTGCAGTCAAATTGACGAGGATTTGCGCAAGAAGTAAAAATGCGAAGCGTGTTAGTGCTTTTTGAAATGTCCATGTCGACTGTACTGTGACCCACCCCCCTACTGTGACAAATAGTGGTGCTGCAAGGCCTCCTAAACCTGCAATAATCAATGCAAACAAACTCGTTGTTGATGCTCCTTCTGGGGCCCACGTTGCTGCAGCATGAACCATAATCATGAGGAGAATGGCAAGACCTCGTAATTGATCGATGTCTTGCCGACGTTCCATTCTTGGTCACCGTTGGCTTCGAACGTAATCGACTGCGTTTCGGAATATCTGTAGGCCTTCACCTTCCCAATCATCACCGATGTCCATCGAAGTGTGTTCGGGGTGAAGCCACATACTGTAGAATGCTTCAGGATGTGGCATGAGACCAAAGACCAAACCTGTAGCGTCACAAATACCGGCGATGTTTCTCATGCTTCCGTTTGGACTCAATGGGAAAGGAAGAAGATCGTCTTGAATGCCCTTTCCAATCTCAGTGATTGGATCTACGTAACGCACTGTGAGTTGGTGGGTGGAAGCAAGTTGGTCAAGATCACCATCTGTTGGCATGACAAAGCGCCCTTCTCCATGTCGGACAGGACACTCGATTCGTTGGATGTTCTTGGTCCAAATGCAAGGGCTCTTGGAATCGAATTCGAGCGTTACCCACCGATCTTCATATCTTCCTGTATTGTTGAGTGTTAAGCTAGCACGCTGAACCAAATCAGGTTCTAAGGATGCATCTGATGGGCCGGGGAGTAGGCCCGTCTTTACGAGTGCTTGAAATCCGTTACAGATACCGATGACGGGTTTTCCATCAGTAACGAATTGCTGCAGTTGTTCACGTAATGCGAAACGTAATCTGTTTCCGAGAAGGCGTCCACTGCCTAGGTGGTCCCCAAATGAAAAACCTCCAGGAACAGCAAGAATATCGAATTCACTTAGGCTTCTTTCTCCTTGAACGAGACGATTGACGTGTACTCGCTCCGAACTTCCCCCGACCATATCGAAAACTGCTGCGGTTTCACGATCACAATTTATTCCAAATCCGAAAAGGACGCAGACGTTGACTTGGCTCATTCAATCGCCCCCGTCATGTCCAAAGCACCTTTCCACGATTCGGTCAATTCGTCAACATCTGCATGGATAATGGCGTCGTAACCGTCCTCAATCAATAATTCAGATGATGCAGAAACCATTCCAATAAGGTGGATGTCTGCTCCTGTCATCATTTCAACAAAGGATAATTCATGCTCAGCACTTACAGTCACCACAATTCTTCCGAGTGATTCGCTCCACATTCGTGAGAATGAATCTCCTGGCCCGATTCCGTCGATGTCAACAATTGCTCCGCATCGACCGCCAATGCACATCTCAGCCAATGCAACGGCCAAGCCTCCTTCACTGCAATCATGGGCTGTCCGGATCAATCCCGATTGAATTGAACGAGATAGTTTACGATAAACTTCAAGTTGTTCCTCTGGGTTTGACAATAGAGGTACTTGACCGCCAATTCCGCTTGTATCTCCACGTTCCTTGAGGTGGAATGCAACTTCAGAAGCTCCAAGTTCCTCATAGGTCGTTCCAACAAGATAGATTCGTTCCCCATGATCTTTGAAGTTCGAAGTTGCTGTCTTTCTGACATCGGGTTGGTTTCCAAAGAGTGAGAACAACATGGTTGGAGGGATTGAGATCTTATTTGGCCAAACCCCGTAGTCGTTTTTCATCGAATCTTTGCCCGAAACGCAAGGTAAGCGATAAGCGCGGCATACGCGTTCAAGTTCTCGATTTGCGCGTACCAATTGTGCGAGTTTGAATTTACCATCGGGAGTCTTCTCAGATTCAATTGGGTCGGGCCAGCAAAAGTTGTCAAGTCCAGCCATCTTGTTAATGTCAACACCAACGCATACGGCATTCCGTACGGCTTCATCAATGGATGCTGCAACCATTGCTCCTGCATCAATATCGGAATAACGTGGAGCAATTCCACATGAAACAACAAGGCCTTGTGATTCTCCATGAATTGGTGCAATTAAACCTGCATCGCCAGGACCATCGCGTTCAACACCAACGAATGGTTTGACAACGGTTTGAGCAATGACTTCATGATCATACTGTCGAACCCATGTCTCTTTGGATGCGATGTTCGGTCGTTCAAGCATTTCCCTGAGGAGTGTGTTTTGATCAACATCGCTCGGTGGCGTGAACATCTCATGCTGCGGGGGAATCCATTCAGATTCCAATTCCAGTTGTGGTACACCGTCATGGAGGAAAGTGATGGGGAGGTATGCTACCGTCTCTTCACCGTGTTTGACATGGAAATAACCTGTATTGGTAAAGGTTGCAACTTGAGTTGCTTCAACTTCGTGAAGTAACGCCATTTTTTCGAAGGCTTCCTTGTCCTTTGGAGCAACTGCAACCGTCATGCGTTCTTGGGATTCTGATACGAGGATTTCCCATGAGGATAATCCCTCTTGCTTCAGTGGAACCTTTCCGAGATCGATTTCACAGCCGTTGGTATATTCGGCCATTTCTCCAATGGAAGATGACAGTCCGCCTGCACCGTTATCGGTTGTACATGTAATGAGGCATGCGTCTCGGGCTTCAAGGAGCATGTCCATCATCTTCTTCTGAGTTATCGGATCGCCAATTTGGACAGCACTTGATGGTGATTCATCGGTTAATTCAAGTGAAGAAAATGTGGCGCCGTGAATTCCATCTGAGCCTACTCGTCCTCCAACCATGTAGACCAAATCCCCCGGAGTTGGGTTCTTTTCGTGTGATTCACGGCCATCTGCGAGACGGCGGGGCATCAGCCCTACCGTTCCACAGTAAACAAGTGGTTTGCCAATGTATCGTTCATCAAAAACAATCGATCCATTGATTGTCGGAATTCCTGATTCGTTTCCACCGACTCGTACTCCAGCATGGACGCCACGCAATACACGAGATGGGTGGAAAAGAGTGGAAGGGAGTTCGCCTATCCAATTTGGTGGTCCAAAGCAGAAAACGTCCGTATTTGCAATCGGACGTGCTCCTAACCCTGTCCCTAGAATATCTCGATTAACACCGACGATACCTGTCATTGCGCCTCCGTATGGGTCAAGAGCGGATGGAGAATTGTGTGTCTCTGCTTTCATGCAGATCGACCAATCGTCATTCCAGGCGATGACTCCTGAATTGTCGTGGAAAACTGAGAGTAGCCAGTTGACTTCTTTGGCCATATCATGTGTTGGCTTCATGATGTGTGTCTTGAATAGGGAATCGACAATCGTGTCTTCACCAGTTTCCGTATCGATGTGATGAATCTTACTTGCAAAAATCTTGTGTTTGCAATGTTCACTCCAAGTTTGAGCTAAGCATTCCAATTCAACGTCGGTTGGTGCATCTGGCGAGATTCCTACAGATTGGCGAGCCAATCGCGTTGGTTCATCACGATAGTGATCTCGAATTGTTTGCATCTCATTGAGATTCAATGCGAGTAACCCTTCATTTGAGAGACGAATCAACTCTTCATCACCCAATTCCATGTTAATGATTGCAGGAGGTTGACGTTCGATGGATGGTCGTTCTGGATAGGAGAGAGTTTTTGCTTGACCGCTTTCCAATTCTGTGCTTGTTGTGAGGATGGATTTCTCTATCAGACCATTGAACAATGTGGAGGCAAGCCATTCATGATCAATCGATTCTGAAAGATTGAGGAATGCGTATGAAATGTAGGTTGAAATTGCCGATTTTCCTTCTGGGAAAAGAAGTTTGAAACCGTCGTTTGCGGCAGCACCGGGATTGTCAGTAACGCCTGGTTTGAATCCTACTGTTACAGTTAATGTAGGGGGCACGGGGAAGAATGTCTTGTCATTTAGCAGGGATGTATTTGTGGCACCGTGTTCGATGATTGGGTCTGAAAAAATATCTTGTACACGTGGTTCGATTGCCCCCGCATCATATTCACTTCGAATGAGGTATCCACGGATGCTTCGGACCTTTCCTACATCGATTCCATGGTCTGCAAAGAGTTGGCGCTGGACAACATCTCCAAGCACATCGCGCATCCCTTCTGTTTGCAAGGGGGTAACCTCAACTCGGACTTCATGTACTGTCATTGGTCCCGACCTAAACACAGTTCATCGCATACGCTCTTTGAACAATACGGAGGGGTTCACTCGGACTTTAACATGGATTTGAGGAATTGACCGGTATAACTTCCGTCGACCTCTGCTACTTCTTCGGGAGTGCCCTTTGCTACAACCTGGCCTCCTCTGTCGCCTCCTTCTGGCCCCAAATCGATCACATAATCACTACATTTGACTACATCGAGATGGTGTTCGATGACAACAACTGAATGGCCTTTTGATCGTAATTCGAGAAGAACGTCAATCAGCAACTGAACATCTGAGAAAGAAAGACCCGTTGTTGGCTCATCGAGGATGTAAACGGTGTGTTTGTGTGGAGGTCTGCGCAGTTCACTTGCAAGTTTTACGCGTTGCGCTTCACCGCCAGAAAGCGTAGTTGCTGGTTGGCCGAGACGGATGTATGCGAGTCCGACTGCATCGAGCGTCTCGAGTGTGCGATGGATTTTCTTGTGGTTTTTGAAGAATGTAACCGCTTCACCGACTGGCATTTGTAGTACGTCATGAATGGTTTTTCCTTTCCATGTGACTTCAAGGCATTCTCGTGTGTAACGCTTACCGTTACATATGTCACATTCAATCCACACGTCGGGTAGGAAATTCATCTCAAGTTTGATTGATCCTGCACCTGAACACGCCTCACAGCGGCCTCCTTTTACATTGAAACTGAATGTACCAGGAGTATATCCTCGCTCTTTAGCAAGTGTCGTATTTGCAAATAATTTCCTGATTTCATCAAACACTTTCGTGTAGGTCGCTGGGTTTGAGCGAGGTGTTCGTCCGATTGGTGATTGATCGATAATGATGGCCTTATCGACGTTTTCGAGCCCTTCAATCGACGTATGTTTACCAGGTAACTTCTCAGAATTATGTAGGTGGCGTTGCAATACTGGGGAGAGAATACCCGATATCAGCGAGGATTTTCCTGAGCCTGACACTCCTGTAATCGAGGTAAAGCAGCCCAGTGGAATTTTGACATCGATGTTGGTCAGGTTGTTGTGTTGAGCGCCTTTGATTTCCAACCATTTCTTAGATGGTGATATTCGAGTCGGCGGGGGTTCAATAGAGCGGCGACCAGAAAGGTAGGCGCCTGTCACCGATTCTTTTGCTTTCATAACTTTCTTTGGAGGACCATTTGCAACCACAATACCGCCTTCCAATCCTGCGCCAGGACCGAGATCACAAATCCAGTCCGCTTGTCGTAACGTATCTTCATCATGTTCAACAACAAGGAGGGTGTTTCCTAGATCTGTCAATTCCCGAAGTGTTTGAAGAAGTCGTTCGTTATCTCGTTGGTGAAGTCCAATTGATGGTTCATCGAGAACGTACATCACCCCTGTGAGACGAGAGCCGATTTGAGTTGCGAGGCGTATTCGTTGACTTTCTCCTCCAGAAAGTGTGTTTGCTTTTCGGTCTAATGTAAGATAATCAAGACCAACGGAATCAAGGAAGCCTAACCGATTCTCGATCTCCTTGAGAATTTCATTTCCAATGAAAAGGGATCGGTCATCGAGTGCTGTTAGGACGTCGGCATATTGTTCGGGAGGGCCATCTGCTTCTGGGTGAAGGGCTCTTATCAACTGGTAGGCTTCATGAACAGAACTTCGGCTGACTTCCGGTAGCCGAATCCCGCCAACTGTTACGAACCGTGCAGCTGGATTCAATTTCTCACCATGACAGGCATGGCAATCCAAATCGGTCATGCATGCAATGAGTCTGTTTCGTGTTCGGTCGGAAGAAGTCTCTGCATATGTTCGTTCAAGACGAGCGATGATCCCTTCCCAAGGTCGATTCATTTTGTAGACAGATCCATTGTCCGATTCGAAGTGGAAATGAATGATTGTTGATCCGGAGCCATAGAGGAGAATATCTTTGGAATCTTCATCGAGTAGTCCAAATGGGACATTTGGAGAAATTCCATAATGCTCACAAACTTGCTGCAGGAGTTTTCTGTACCAGCCTGGAGACATGGATTGGCGCCATGGCAGTACACATCCATTGGCAACTGTAAGTGTGTCATCGATAAGGAGTTCAGGGTTGAATTGGCGTTGAATACCAAGCCCTTGGCAATCGGGACAAGCCCCGAGAGGGGAATTGAAAGAAAAGACACGGGGAGATAGCTCTGGCATGAAAGCCCCGTGCTCTGGACAGGCAAAATCCTCGGACCATGAAACAGTATCGCCTTCAGCATGCTCTGGACGAGTCGTTCCTTCTGATTCTAGGGGTTTCTTTGGAGTGCGTAGGCTTGTTACTGCAAGTGCTCCACCACCTAAACGTAATGCGTTTTCAACAGCTTCTGTTGTTCGGTGGCGACGATCTCTAGAGAGGACGAAACGATCGATTCGAACATCGATATCATGACGGAAATTCTTGTCAAGTGTTGGAGGATTTTCAAAATCTGCATCATGGCCATTCACACGTCCATTCATGTATCCTTGCTCAACAAATTGTTTGAACAATTCAGCGTGCGTTCCTTTCCTTGCACGGACAACTGGGCTCCAAACTGCGATTGTGTGTTGTTCGAAATTCCATAGAATGTCATCAACAATCTCCTGAACAGTTCTTCTTGCGACTTCCTTACCACATTCTGGACAATGTGGTTTCCCTATTCTTGCCCATAATAAACGGAGGTAGTCTTGGATTTCAGTAACGGTGGCAACGGTCGAACGAGGATTGTGCGAACCTTGTTTCTGGTCGATCGAAATGGCAGGAGAGAGACCTTCAATTCCATCACAATCCGCTTTTTTCATTTGCCCGATGAATTGTCGAGCATAGGAAGACAAAGATTCAACATAGCGGCGTTGACCTTCTGCATAGAGTGTGTCAAAAGCAAGACTAGATTTTCCTGAGCCTGAAACACCTGATATCACAACGAATCGACCGCGAGGAAGTTTCACGTCAATATCCTGCAGATTGTGTGTTCGCGCACCGCGAACAGTTATCCAGTCTTGGTTTGCCGCCATATGAACAACTGGACCGTGTCGTCAAGGGTTCTTCAATCCGTGCCTCCAAGCAGGATTGTATTCTGATTCAAATCGAACTGGGTCATCATTAGAAGGGTGTAAGAATTCCAACGCTACTGCATGGAGACATATGCGGCCGTGAAGGTTTGTCACGGCTCCATGCATTTTGTCGCCAACTACTGGCGTTCCATTCTCCGCCATAGCGACGCGAATTTGATGGCGTCTTCCTGTCTGAATAACAACACTAAGGAGGGTTTCATGTTCTCCTTGTGCGATTATATCCCATGTTGTCACAGCACGTTTGCTTGTTTTCGTTTTTTTATCCGATACATAGACTCGTAAATTTTTGTCTTCTATGAGATTGTGATCTGCACGTCCTGATGGTGATTGGCCCTCGACCAAAGCAACGTAATGGCGATGCACCAATTGTTGTGCAAATTGATCTTGTAATTCGCGTTTTACATGTTCTGATTTAGCAAAGACCATGATGCCTGAAGTGGCTTTATCCAGTCGGTGAACGATATAGCACCATCCGTTTTTCTTTTGGGAGCGACAATATTCAACACAACGATTGTGGAGCGTGTCTTGCTCGAGTCGATCGGTAGCAACGGATAGAAGTCCAGCTGGTTTATTGACGACCAAGATTGTCTCATCCTCGAATAAAATATCGAGATTGTGTGTTTTCGCCTGTTGTTCACGTTCCTCTTGCACTGAGATTTTCGGTTTGGGGAGAATTTCAACGATTTGCCCTTTCGTTATGATTTGCTTTGCTCGATGAATTGTTTCCTCATCGACAGTTATGCGTTCATTGGTTAACATTTTTCGCAAAACGTTGGTACTTGCTTGTGGTTGCATGCTCTTGAGAATGTCAAGAAGTGTGGCTTCTTCGTTGACTTTCTTTCTCATGGTTAACCCTCACAAGAGGAGGACTTCGATAAGCTCTCCAGCCTCTCCTGATTGTCCTGGTTGAAGAAGTGTTAGACCGTCTGCAGACGAAAGACTGTCAATATTGCCTGAACCTTGATGTTTCGGTTGGTCTGCAACAAACCCTCCTGGAGTAGATTCAAGAGTTACGCGTCTCAACGTAAGGCAGTCCTTTGTCGATCGAACACTCGCCTTAAGGCGTGCATGAACAATTTGATCATATGGATACGATGTTTCAAGTGAACCTCGTAAATATGGAATAACAAGCATACGGAATACGACGTGACTGCTCACTGGGTTACCTGGTAGACCGAACATAGGCGTTCCATTCCAATGACCAAACAATGGCGGAGAACCTGGACGTATCTTCACTCTCCAGAAAACGAGATCTCCTTCATCTTCCATTAATTTACGAACGAAATCCCATTCTCCCATTGACACCCCACCAGATGTTAGGAAGAGATCGCATTCAATTGCAGCTTGGTCGAATTGATTTCTCAATGCATCCATGGAATCGTGCACCGCTGGATAACGAACTGGAATGTGTCCCAACATATTGACCAATCCTGCAAGACCGTACGAGTTTGATTCATAGATTTCACCATATGTTAGCTCTTCACCTGGTGGTTTGAGTTCATCCCCTGTAGAAATAATGCCAATTCGTAGTTGTTGAACCACAGGTAGTGTTGCATATCCCATGGTTGCGCACATCGATATTGCTTGGGGTGTAAGATACGTCCCCTTGGTTAATCCAATCTGCTCCTTTGCGATGTTTTCTCCGCATTTTCGGATGAAATGGGGTTTCGAGGCTTGATTGAGAGTGACTGACGTGCCTTCGATTGTACATGCTTCAATGGGAATAATTGCATCCGCACCTTTGGGGACAGGTGCCCCTGTCATGATTCGAACTGCTTGGCCAGAATCAAGAGAAAGGGAAGAATCTCCTGCGGCTGCTTGAGATGTAGCAACAATTTCAAGGGTCGATGGGGCGTTCTTTGTATCTTCAAACCGAACTGCAAAACCGTCCATGGCTGAATTATCAAATGGGGGATCGTTTACTTTCGATGTCAAATCTTCTGCAAGAATTCGTAAATGTGCTTCATTGATTGGTATTTGTTCAATCGTACGAGAAATTTTGTGAAGTAGTGACAATTTTATTGCTTCATCCAGTGATAAAAAATAGGGTATTTCCTTCATACAATCACACTTCCACATCCAGTGGGTTACTTCGCCAACCTCAAAGGTTTGTCTCACTTCGGATTGATGTGGTTGATTCAACGAACCTTTTGGATGTGGTCATTCGAACCCTCATAACGAGTGGTTCGGCAACCATACTTGCTGGGACTGTTGCTATTGGTTTAGCGATGATTCTAGCAAATGTCGAGTGGAAAATAAAACCGGTTTTACGGGGGTTTACCCAGGCATTGTATGGCTTACCGCCTGTTGTTGTCGGAGTTGCTGTTTACATCGCCCTCTCAAAGAACGGTGTTTTGGGATCTCTAGATTGGTTGTTTACAGTTCAAGGAATGGTTGTTGCGCAAACGATTCTTATTTTTCCCCTCATCCTTGGTGTTTCTTGGACTGCTCTTGAACGTGTTTCATCTGAAAAGAGGGATGTTTTTCGAGTCATGAATGCAAATAAACGACAACGTCTCATTCTCGAAATGTATTGTGCAAGGAGGGGAATAACAAACGCGATACTCCTTGGATTCGGTCGTGCTATTGCTGAAGTTGGGGCCGTCCTCATGGTCGGAGGTAACATTGCTGGAAAAACAAGGGTGTTAACCACAAGCGTTGTTCTTGAAACGAGTGTTGGACGACTCGATATTGCTCTGCAATTGGGCCTTGTGTTACTCATAATTTCCTTAATCACCGCATTTGCTCTACAACTGGTTCAATACGTCCGATATTTCGAAGGACATGAATTTGGAACGGATGAGCCATTGGATTTGTCCATCGAACCATTCACTGTGAACTGGGATGATTTGCGTGTATTGAAAGATGAGAAATTGATTGTTGATTCCTGTAATATCCAACTCTCTAGTAATGAAATTGTTGCATTGATGGGGGAGTCGGGTTCTGGAAAATCAACGCTTTTGAGGGCGATGTGTGGTTTAGAGGCAAACACGAACTCTAATGTTCGAGACATTGCATACGTATCTCAAAATCCTGTCCTCATCATGGACACGGTTGCAATGGAACTTGGGCTTCCATCGCGATTGCATGAAGATCTACCAAATGCAGGTTTGCACTTTGGATCAATTTGTAACTTCGAAAAAAAAGGGAATCAAAGAACAGAATCGTTATCTGGGGGTGAAATACAACGCCTCGCATTTCTACGTGCATTAGCGATGGACAGAAAAATTCTCATTCTTGACGAGATTACTTCCGAACTTGATGGACGTTCAATTGAGCGAATTGAAGATGAAATTCTCAAATTCAAAAATAGAGGCGGTTCTGTTTTTCTCGCTACACATAATCCTCAACAAGCGGAACGATTAGCAGATCGAGTCATGTACATTCATGATGGAAAATTCATCGATGAAAATCATGAAATTGCAAAGGATATTCGTTCCGGACTACGTATTGGTTAGACATTTGGCTGACCACTGTAAAACAAAGTTTCATTGTTGACTTTGTAGTTATCAATCTCTGAAGCAGATGATAAAAGAAAATCTCTGAGTTCTAATGTTGATGTGTTGTGTTCGTTATCCATGAGAAGAATCGAATAGGGGTTCACGAGGATTGTTTCTTGCAAGTCGTGAATGTTTAAGTTTGTATTTTCTTGACGATACAATGCAGTTCCTCGGTCAGATATTGTCCAGCACTCCAATTCATCTGAAATTGTAATCGCTGCACCCATCCCTTGACCGATGGATTGGTAACCATCCCAAACGGGATGATAGCCAAGAGAGTCATCAACAAATTCGATAGTGGATTCATTTGAAAGCGTTCTCCACAATGTTTGCTCTTTTTGATGAGTTCCGGATTCATCTCCGCGCGATACAAAGCATTGATCGGTTTCAATTATCCATTCAAGGATTTCAAAGAGGCTACCCGACATTGATATTGGGCCGAGGAGGACAAATCTATTCCAGGCAAATGTGGTTCTATTTTCTGCAAATCCATCTTCAATAAACTGGATTTCCCGTTCTGGGTCATGAACAATGAGAACATCAACATCATTATTTTCAGCAAGAGTCATTGCAGCCCCAGAACCTACAGCGATAACATCGACTTCTACGCCAGTTTGTTGTGTGAAGTCAGGTAAAATTTCAGCTAAGAGACCTGAATCTCGAAGTGATGTTGTTGTTGCTAAACGTATTCTCGAATCCTCAGTTTCATCTTCAACCTGAAGACATCCCTGAATTGTAGGGAAGATGAGTAGTAGAATTGCAAAGATGAGGCGATTCATTTCAATCGAAATTCATGACATTGCCACATTCTGGGTATGTGCACGTTACTGAGTAGCGTGCTCGTGATGGTTTGCGAATCTTAAGCATCGAACCACACATATCACATTGAATATTGATAGTTTCAGGTTCTTTTGCTTTCGGGGCATCTTCGAGTGTTCGTCCAACATCCGTTGACCAACCGAGGGCGTCAGTGTATGTATCGGCCTTCTTGATCTTGTTTTGACGGAGTGAAAGTCTCAACTTCCGTTTCCTTCGTGGGCGCTTCTTTCCACCAGGTGCTTTTGCCGCCATGCTATCGACTATCGCTTTAGGTTGATGTATTCAACCCCTTCGGCTGATTGAATCATTCCAATATACCTGAAATGCCGTTTTCTGGTACGTGAACTTGATGTCCATTCTTTTCCAAAGCCTCAGCGAGAGGAGGGCGAGCCATTGTTGGATCTGAATGGTAGATTACAACGTCTTCCGCTTGACATTGTTCTGCGAAATCCACTATCTCTTGATGTCCTGCATGTGTGGAAAAGGAGTATTGATCTACATCGAGTTCAATGTTCGCTAATTTTCCAAATATTGGAATGCGTCGCTCATCGAGAAGTCGTCTTCCACCTGTATTACGAGCCTGATAACCGGTCAATAATATTGCATTTTTTCGTTCGTGACGAAGGCGATTGAGATACCATATTGATGGTCCTCCATCGAGCATCCCTGAAGTTGAAACAATCACATCTGCGTCAAGTGCTTTCTTACGATCTGACTTACTTGATACTCGTCTGCACCATTTCCAAGCTGATTCTAACGCAGATGGATCTCGAAGAGTTTCTGGATGGTCCATTTGCAATTTCGCAACACGCTTACCCATACCATCAACATGGACATCCAATTCTGGAAGGTGTTTGTGTAGAAGCATGACAACATCTTGTGTGCGACCGTTGGCAAAAGCTGGAACAAGTGCAGTTCCTCCTCGATCAATAACCTCAATTATTCGCTCAATGAACCGTTGATTTTCTTCTTCCTTTGGAGGATGATCCCTTCCACCATACGTACCTTCGACAAACAAAACATCGGTTTGAACAGGCTTGGCACCTATGGTAAGTTGAGAATCTCTAGTATCAAAATCTCCAGAAAACAATACAGATTTGTTTGGTGTTTCAACATGAAGCATTGCTGCTCCTGGAATATGTCCTGCTCGATGGAGTTCGAGTTTCCAATCATCTTGCTTCCATGGTTGATTGAATCGATGAGTCTTCCATGCCGATAATGCTAGATCAATGTCGCGTTTATCCCATGGTAAAGGATATCCCTCGATTGATGAGACTTTATGGCAATCGTACCACATCATTTCAGAGATTGCTGCCGTTAATTCTGTCCCGTGAAGAGTTGTATTGTGATTTGATGCGAGCCAAGGAACCATTCCCAAGTGATCAATGTGTGAATGAGTTATGATTGCATTTGACACGTGAGGGGCTTCATTTGGATACCTTGGTGGTTTGGTTGGTGCAATACCATAATCCAAGAGAAGTCGATTCGAAGATGGGTCTTCGAGAACAATACCAACGTTACCGACTTCATCACCACCGCCAAGATAGTGGTAGCGAAGGCCAAGATCTGGTGGAACCTCTGGATAATTCGTGGTTCGACCTGGTGCGTACACGACCATACTGCAACCAACAAATCGTCACGCATGAACTTTGGGTCACACCCCTATGTTTCCATTGGAATATTTCTCCAGTCGATTCTTAGATTGAATCATGTTAAATTACCATTAACAATATACACTACACGCGATAAAATACGATTGGCTATTGTTGATTTTTTATTTTCGTTTGCTTTGTTGAGCCTTCTTACGATCAGAAATATCTTCCAGTGGTAATGAAGGGGTCTACTCATATTGCTTCTTTATCTCCTCTCGTCTTAAGAAAACAGTTCCCTTCGAGTAAGAATTTGCAGAAATTTATGAAAAGACAATGGAAGGTGAAATATGACAGTGTCCACTGGAAGAGTCATGGCTCAACTTCATTTCATCGTTGATGAAGATCTGTGCTATGGATGTGGCGCATGTATTGGCTTATGCCCAACAAACGCACTTTCTATGAAAGGACTTCTCGCATTGGTTGAACAATCACAGTGCACGTATTGCGAACTTTGCATACCCAGCTGCCCAGTTGATGCTCTCCTTATTGAATCGAGGTGAAAATATGAAGATTCTCATTGTAGGAGCTGGTATCGTTGCTTATGGTGGTGCCTTTGCAGCGTCAAATGATGGACACGAAGTCGATATTGTTGACCATTCGATTGAGTTTGGTTTACCAAATGTATGGCCAAGTGTATTATTGGATAGAAACTCCATTCCTCTTTCATTCTCAACCGATCAGCAGTTCGAAGGAATCGATTCCTCATTCCGTCATGAATGGATTATGAAAGGAATGAGTATCCAATTAGCAGAAAAAGGTGTACAATTTTTTCACCGTACTCGAGTTATCTCATCAATACGAACAGAAACCGACCAATATTCTGTTGATTTAATTGGAGCAGGTCAAGCGAATGGAACCTTCC
>CENJ01017227.1_pt1 | contig 14307 bp, 13 predicted proteins | sample 356161 | NCBI WGS metagenome assembly CENJ01 (sample SAMEA2619531, study PRJEB7988) | marine metagenome | biome: marine biome (ENVO:00000447); feature: surface water layer (ENVO:00002042); material: "saline water (ENVO:00002010), including plankton (ENVO:xxxxxxxx)" | depth 5 m
TTACAGTAAAAAATATTAATGATATAAATTACGTTATAAATTTTGCTAAAAAATTTAATCTATGAAAAAGTTTATTATAAAAATATTGTTAATTTCGAGTTTATTATCGAGCATCTCTTATTCTGAAGTAATTAATAAAATTGAAATTAACGGAAATAGTAGGATTAAAAATGAGACTATTCTAGGATTAGCAAATATAAAATTAAACAAAAAATATACCGCTGGTCAAATAAATAATTTTCAAAAAAAACTTTATGAGTCAAATTTTTTTAAACTAGTTAATTTTGAATTTAAAAATAATGTTTTATTTATTAATGTCAGTGAAAATCCGATTATAGATTTTTATTACATTAATGGAGTTAAAAGCAAAATAAGAGAAGATTTTTTTTATAATAGTTTAAATCTTGGTCCAAATAAAATTTTTTCAGAATATTTTTTAAAAACCGATATCGAAAAAATTAAAAATAATTATTTAGAGGGGGGGTATTTAGATGTAAAAATTCTCCCAGAAATATCACAGATTTCAGGAAATGCCTTAAATGTCGTAATTAATATTATTGAGGGTAAAAATTATAAAGTTAGAAGAGTTTATTTTAGTGGTAATACATTTTTTTCTCCCTCAACACTTTTAGATGTTATATCAACATCAGAACACAGTTGGTGGAAGTTTTTATCATCGGTTACAAATTATAATCAAAATAGAATAGTTTTGGACAAATCGTTATTAAAAAATTTTTATTTAGATAATGGTTTCTATGATGTTCAAATTATATCTGCTGATACTAATTTCATAAAAAACAAAGGTGTTGATTTAACTTTTTCAATTAATTCTGGAAATAAATATAATTTTTCAAATTTTGAAATTTTTGATAAAAATAATAACCTAAGAAAAAAAGATATTTTTAATATTAAAAAAATAATAGAAAAAGATTTAAAAAATACTTATTCTAGAAGTACTTTAATAAGAATACAAAATAAAATTATTAATTATTTAAATTTGAATAATATAGAATTTGTGGATTTAAATATATCTGCAAATAAACAAAAAAAAAATAAAATTGATATAACATTTGATTTTTATAAAACTGATAGATTATTTGTAAATTTAATTAATATTAAAGGAAATTCAATAACAGAAGAAGCCGTAATTAGAAATAACTTATCATTTTCAGAGGGTGATACTTTCACAAGAAAAAAACTAGATGACTCACTAAAAAAATTGAGAAACACAGGAATTTTTTCTGATAACAAAATTACTTCAAAAAAAATAGAAAATGAATTGGTTGATATAGAAGTTAATGTTGAGGAGCAACCCACAGGATCTATAAGTGCCGGATTAGGTGTTGGGAGTGCAGAAAGCTCTATTGGTGGTGAATTGAAAGAAAAAAATTTATTTGGTAAGGGTATAGTATCAAATGCTAATGTCAGATTTGGAACACAAAAAATTAGCGGATCAATAAATGCTATAATTCCAGATTACAATAATACAGGTAATAAGGTTGGTGTATCATTATTCGCACTATCAACTGAATTTGATAACGCAGGTTATGAAAGCAAAAAAATTGGCGCTAGTGCTTTCACAGAATATAATTTATTTGAAGATATATCTCTTAATTATGGTTTAGGTTTTGATTTGGATAAAATTAGCACAAATGAAAACGCATCTAGTTTATATAAATCAAGGGCTGGTAATTATATTACTTATAAAACATTTTATAATATAGATAATGATAAAAGAGATAGAAATTTTAAGCCAACATCTGGATACAAAACTGGGTTTGGTCAAAGTTTAGCTGTACCAGGTAGCGATATTTCATATTTAAGTAATAATGTTTACTCAAACTTTTATCATCAAATTAAAAAGGGTTATGTTTTTAATGTAAAAGCTGGCCTAAATACCATTAACAGCATTGGTGATGATGATATTAAACTAAGTGACAGAAACTTCTTGTCTAGTAAAAAATTACGAGGTTTTGAAAGCTATGGTATAGGTCCAGTAGACGGTAAAGATCATATTGGAGGCAATTACTCATTTTACTCAACTATTGGTTCTACATTTCCAAATCCACTTCCAGAAAAATGGAATGCAGATAGTATTGTTTTTATAGATGCGGGAAATGTGTGGGGTGTGGATTTTGACTCATCTAAGGACTCTAACAAATTGCGAAGTTCGGTTGGTATTGGTTTAGATTGGACATCTCCATTGGGCCCACTAAGCTTTACTTATGCAGAAGTTTTGTCTAGCGCAAGCACTGATAAAGAGGAGTCTTTTAGTTTTCAGATAGGTAGTTCATTTTAAATTTAGATTTATGAAATCTTTTTTTTTGAAAACAGGTCCTCATGATATTAACAAACTTTTGAAGCTTTTAATTTACTCTAATAAAAATAAAATAAAAAAACAAAAAGTAAATGATATTTCAAATTTAATAGACGCAAAAAAAGGAGATATTACTTTTTTTGATAATCCAAAATATATAGCAGAATTAAAAAATACTAAAGCTTCATTTTGTATAATTCAAGAAAAATTTTTAAATTATATTAATCATAAAACAACACCAATTTTATCAAAAAATCCACTTTTGGATTTTATTTTAATTGCAAAACTTTTTTATCCTGATGCTGATTCAGATATTTATAAATTTAAACAAAATAAAAAATATTTAAAATATGTTAAACAAAACACACTAATTGATAACACTGTAAAAATTGGAAAAAATTTTAAAGTTGGTTTAAATACTATTTTAAAAAAAAATTTAATAATTGGAAATAATGTAAATATTGGATCCAATTGTGTTATTTCAAATTCAATAATATCAGACAATGTGATTATAAATGATGGATCTGTGATCGGAAAGATAGGATATGGTTTTAAATATATAAATAATAAATTTCATTTTATACCACATATTGGTCATGTTATTATAAAATCAAATTCTTATATTGGATCAAATTGTACAATTGATAGAGGTTCATTTTCTAATACGATTATAGGAAAAAATACAATGATAGATAATCAAGTTCATTTAGCTCATAATGTAAAGATAGGAGACAACTGTTTTATTGCCGGTCAAGTTGGTATAGCGGGTAGTTCTATTATTGGGAATAATTGTATGATTGGTGGACAATCAGGTGTATCAGGTCATTTAAAAATTGGTAATAATGTATATATAGCTGGAGGATCTGGTGTTATAAAAAATTTAGAAGATAATATAAAGGTCATGGGATATCCAGCTACAAATATTAGGAACTTTTTAAAAGAAAGAAAAAGAAATGATTGATAGTAATTTGCCATCAATAAATAAAAATGAAATAGAAAATTTGCTACCACATAGAGACCCAATGTTGCTTATAGATAACCTTTACAATATTAAACCCATGAAATCAGCAATCGGACATCTTAAATTAACAAATGATAAATTTTTTTTACAAGGTCACTTTCCTGGACAACCAGTTATGCCAGGTGTAATGATTGTTGAAGCTTTTGGTCAAGCAGCAGCTGCTTTAGCGGCATATAGCATAGATAAAAAAGAAGTAGAGAATAAATTAGTTTACTTAATGTCTGTTCAAAATGCCAGATTTAGAAATCCCGTAACACCACCTTGTGATTTGTATCTTCAATGCAGTGTAGATAAGATTAAAGGAAAAATATGGAGATATAAAGGTATAGCATTTTGTGATGGTAAAAAAATGGCAGATGCTGAGTGGATGGCAACTATTGTTGACAGAAATGATTAGTTCAAAAGCTTCAATTCATAAAAATGCAAAGATTGGAAAAAATGTCAAAATTGGTGACTTTTGTATAATTGGTGAAAATGTAGAAATAGGAGATGATTGTCAATTATTAAACACTGTAAATATTCAGGGAAACACTAAAATTGGAAAAAAAAATATTTTTTATCCGTTTGTTAGTATTGGAACCACACCTCAAGATTTAAAGTTTAGAGGAGAGCAAACCTATTTAGAAATAGGTGATAATAACTCCTTTAGAGAGTATTGTAATGTAAGCGTTGGAACAGAGCAAGGTGGTAAAATAACTAAAATAAAAAATAATTGTCTGTTTATGGTTGGCGCACACATAGGACATGATTGTCAAATAGGAAACAATCAAGTTATTGCAAATAATGCTGCTATTGCGGGCCATTGTATTTTTGATGATGACGTAATAATTGGTGGGAATTCAGCAGTTTTGCAATTTACAAAAATTGGTAAAGGCGCGATGATTGGTGGTATGACCGGGGTAGACAAAGATGTTCTTCCTTTCACTTTAGTCAAGGGAAATAGATCCTATTTTGAAAACATTAACCTAATTGGATTAAAGAGAAAAGGTTTTAAAAATACAGAAATTGAAAATTATAAAAAAACAGTGAATAAATTATTTAATAGTGAAAATATGAAAAAATATACTTCCACTTTGAAAAATGATAGCGAATTAGATAATATTTTAAAAAGGTTTATTGAGAACAAAAATCCGAATAGGGATATTTGTAGACCAAAAAAATGATTGCAATATTTGCTGGCACAGGAGATTATCCAAAAGAAATAATCTATTCTCTTAAAAAAAATAATAAAAAATTTATTATTATAAATATTACAGAAAAGAGACTAAATAATTCGTTTAAATTTAAATTAGGACAATTTGGAAAAATATTGAAATTTTTAAAAGATTATAAAGTTAAGGAAGTAATTTTTGCTGGCTATGTTAAAAGACCAACTCTAAGTAATTTAAAGCTTGATTTAAAGGCTGTTTCATATTTACCACAATTAATAAAAGCTTTTAAAAGTGGTGACGGAAATATTTTAAATTTAGCTAAAAAAATTCTTAATCACAATAAAATTAAAGTAGTTGAAAGTCATAAATATTCAAAAAATCTTTTATTAAATAAAACTGCTACTCAAAAAAAACCTAACAAGGTTAATTTTTTAGATGCAAAAAAAGGAAAAAAAATTTTAGATAATTTAAGCAAATTTGATAATGCCCAAGGGATTGTTATTGATGAAGGGTACATAGTTGCAATAGAAGCTGCCGAGGGTACTGATAATATGTTAAAAAGAGTAATAAAATTAAACAAAAATAAGAAAAAAAGATCTGGAGTATTAATAAAATTTCCAAAAAAAAAACAAAATCTTAAGTATGATCTCCCAACAATTGGATTAAAAACTGTGGAGTTGTGTATAAAATCAAAATTAAATGGTATTTTTTTAAAAAAAAATCAAAATATTTTTTTAAATCAAAAAAAATCAATCAATTTGTCAAATAAAAATAAATTTTTTATTTCAACCATGTAATGACAAAAAAAATTTTTATTATTACAGGTGAGACGTCAGGGGATCTTCTAGCATACAAAGTAATTAAAAATTTAATTTCGAGTAATATCGAAATTAAAGGAATTGTTGGGAATAATCTTAAAAAATTGAATATCGATGGTCCTTTTGAGTCAAAAGATATTACTTTTTTTGGAATTACAGATGTTATTAAAAATATTTTTTATATTAAAAAAAAAATTAATCGAGCTGTTCAATATATTGAAAATTATGATCCAGATATTGTTTTTTCAGTTGATTCACCAGATTTTGTATTTCAGGTGATTAAAAAAATTAAATCAAATAAAAAAATTAAACCCAAATTTTTTCATTATGTCGCTCCATCAATATGGGCTTGGAGGGAAAAACGGGCTAATAAGATTAAAAAATTATTAGATAAAATTTATTTACTATTTGAATTTGAAAAAAAATATTTTGATAAATATTTAATAAAAAATGATTTTGTTGGTCACCCTTTTTTTGAAAATTTTGAAAAAAATCAAAACAATTACAATGCTGACAGTAATATAATATCCTTTTGCCCTGGTAGTAGACAAAGCGAAATAAAAATTTTTATGCCAATTTTTTTAGAAATAATGAATTTTTTGGGAAGTAAATATATATATCACTTTGCTATCACAAACAGCACCAATCATACCATTCAAAAATATTTGGAAGATATAGATAAATCACAAATTATTATTACATCAGATGAAAATGAGAAAAAAAAATATTTTACTAAATCTTTAATTTCTATAGCTAAATCTGGAACAATAAGTTTGGATCTTTGCAAATCACAAATTCCTTTTTTTACAATTTACAAGTTTAATTGGTTAAATTATTTTCTCATTATACCTTTTGTAAAAGTGAAATTTGTAAATATAGTAAATATAATTGCTAATAAAGAAATTATACCCGAATTTATCCAAGCTAATTGTAATTCAAAAAAAATTATAAATCATTTGCATTTTTTATTGAATAACAAAAATGAGCTAAAAAAAATGATTGTTGATTACAATGTTATTTTACAAGGTTTTTCTAATAAGAATACCTCTGAAAAAATTGCTCAAGATTTGGTTGATAATTTAAAATAACTTTATCTTTTTGATAAATCTTTAAATTCTCTTGGTTCTGCACCAGTATATAGTTGCCTAGGTCTTCCAATTCTGGCAGACTTGTCGACCATCATCTCTTTCCAATGCGCTAACCAACCAACAGTTCTAGCTAATCCAAATAATACTGTAAACATTGTAGTAGGAAAACCCATGGCATTTAGTGTAATTCCTGAGTAAAAATCAATATTTGGATAAAGTTTTTTTTCAATAAAATACTCATCATTTAAAGCAATTTTTTCTAATTCCTTTGCAACTTGCAATAATTTATTATCATTATTACCAATTTCGCTTAATACATCATGGCATGTCTTTTGCATTACTTTTGCCCTTGGATCATAATTTTTATAAACTCTATGTCCAAAACCCATCAATTTAAATGGATCATTTTTGTCCTTAGCTTTTTTTATATACTCAGGAATATTTTTAACATCACCAATTTCTTTTAGCATATTTAGAGCCGCTTCATTTGCACCACCATGTAACGGACCCCACAAAGAGGTAAAACCAGTTGAAATTGATGCAAATGGATTAGCACCCGAAGATGCAGCAAGTCTTACAGTTGATGTAGATGCATTTTGTTCGTGATCTGCATGTAAAATAAATATTTTATCTAATGCCTTAGCAAATGTTTTATTTATCTTATAAGGTTCAGCTGGAACAGCAAAACACATTTTCATAAAATTTTCTGAATAATTTAATGAATTGTCAGGATAAACAAATGGTTGTCCTAAGCTATATTTAAAAGCCATAGCAGCGAGAGTAGGTATTTTTGCCACCATTCTTCTGGCAGATATCCTTCTTTGAGCTGGATCAGAGATATTAATCGAGTCGGGATAAAATGCCGATAGTGCAGCAACGACAGCAACCATAATTGCCATAGGGTGAGCACCTCTTCTAAAACCATTAAAAAAAATATTTAACTGTTCATGAACCATTGTATGATTTTTGATTGCATCTGAAAATTCATTCCATTCGCTTTTTGATGGAAGTTCACCGTACCAAAGCAAATAGGCAACTTCTAAAAAATTACTTTTTTCAGCCAATACGTCCATTGGATACCCACGGTAATAACATTCACCTTTGTCTCCATCTATAAATGTAATTGAAGACTCGCAGCTACCGGTTGATGTAAATCCAGGGTCAAATGTAAAATGATCAGTTTCTGAATATAATTTTGAAACATCTATTACTGATGGTCCAACTGAACCTTTCTTTATGGGTAAATCTATTTCTTTTTTTCCAACTTTTAATTTAGCTATTTCAGACATTGCGAAACGTATTATCAGTTTTGATATGAATTGTCTAACTTATATGTAATTTAATTCTATTAATTGTTTCGCTTATACCCAATATTTTAATGATATCTTTTATACTTGGCGCTTGATCTGAACCAGTTAAAATTAATCTAAGTGGTTGTCCCAAATCTTTAAATCTAATATTATTTTTTTTTATTATATCTTGATTTATTTGTGATATTTTTTCTTCATCATATGATTTTAATTTGACAAGTTCACTATAGAATTCATTAATAATAGTTTTATTTTTATCATTTATTACATCTAATTTTTTTTTAAAATCATAAATAAAATTTGAATTATTATAAATATCTTCAAGGGTTTTGGCTTTATTTTTAAGAATATTGATATTGCTAGTTATATTGTCAATAATTTTATCATCTAGTTTTTTTTTATAAGTCTTTATGTATATGATCAAATTTTCTATTAGAACACTTTCATTTAAGTTTTTAATATAAAATTCATTTAAAGATTTAATTCTCTCAAAATCTAATTTAGATGGCGATTTACCAATATTTTTAAGAGAAAAATATTTTATACTCTCTTCATCATTAAAAATTTCTTTATCTTTGTACGACCATCCCAATCTTATAAGATAGTTTCTAAGTGCAATTGGTAAAATCCCGATCTTTTTATAATCTTCGGTTGTAGATGCATTATCTCTTTTGGATAATTTTTTTCCATCTTCAGAATGAATTAATGGGATATGAAAATACTTTGGTAATTTCCAACCCATATATTGAAAAATCATTATTTGTTTTAATGCATTTATTTTATGGTCATCCCCTCGTATAACATGTGTAATATTCATTAATTTATCATCTACTGAAGCTGATAAATTGTAAGTGGGGGTATTATCTGATCTTAAAAGAATAAAATCTTCAAGTGTAATTGTGTCTATTTCAACATTTCCTTGTACACCATCGTAAAGCATAATTTTTTTATTCTTTTCTATTTTTAATCTAACGACAAATGGTAAGTTTTTTTCTTCTTTCAGATCTCTACATTTTCCATCATATATATAATTAACGCTGTTTTGTTTTGTTATTTCTCTTTTTTGATCAAGCTCTTCTTGAGTACAATAGCATTTGTATGCAAAATTATTTTTCAAAAGTTGATTTGCTACATCTATATGTTTTTTAATATTTTGGGATTGATAAAAAACATTATCATCAAAATTAATTCCTAACCAACCGAGACTATCAATTATTTGATTTTCATATATTTTTTTAGAACGTTCTTTATCAGTATCCTCAATTCTTAATAAAAATTTCCCTTTTTGATTTTTTGAATATAAATAATTAAATAAAGCTGTTCTAGCGCCACCAATATGAAGCTGTCCTGTAGGAGAGGGTGCAAATCTAGTAATAACCATAATATTAAGTTGTTACCTTTATAATAGTTAATTAGAAATTTCTATAAAGAGAAACTAAAATACCTTGAATTTTTACTCTTTCAGGATTAAAAATTCTTGTTTCATATGCAGGATTTGCACTTTCAAGCGCGATTGAATTTGTTTTTTTTCTTAATCTTTTTAAAGTAGCTTCATGGTCATCAATTAAGGCAACTACAATTTTTCCATTTTCAGCAGTATTTGTTTTTTTAATAATAACCGTGTCACCATCGTTTATTCCAGCATTTATCATGCTATCACCCTCTACTTTTAATCCATAAAACTCATCATTTTTATCTGATAAATTTGGAGGGTAGGGGATATTTTCTGTCGAATCTTCAATGGCTTCGATAGGAAGACCAGCCGCAATTTTTCCAACAACTGGTATATATTTTTTTTCTTTTTCTTTTTTAATTTTGTCCAATCCTCCTGATATTACACTAGGAGTGAAATTGTTATAAAGATCTTTTACCCCGGCATTTTCTGGGAGTTTGACTACCTCAAGAGCTCTAGCTTTATGAGCTAATCTTTTTACAAATCCTCTTTCTTCTAAAGCTGAGATTAATCTGTGAATTCCAGATTTTGATTTTAAATTTAATGATTGTCTCATTTCGTCATATGATGGGGAGACGCCATCGTTTTTCAACTTCTCGTTGATATAAATTAATAAATTTTTTTGTTTTTTAGTTAACATAGAACAAAACCTAAACTTTTTTTGTTCTATAAAAGTTCTTTTAAAATTGCAATCAATAAAAATTCAATAAAATCAATAATTTATTTAATAAAATTTTGAAAACACTCAGTAATTGAATCAGATTTGATTAGTGATTCACCAATTAAAAAATTGTTTATCCCAGTTTCATTTTTTACTTTTTTTATTTCTTCATTTGAATGGAAACCGCTTTCGGATATGACTATTTTATTTTTTAAAGCACTTTCAAATTCTTTGTAAATATTAATCGTAGTGTCCAAGGATACGGTAAAGTTTTCTAGATTTCTATTGTTTATACCCAATAAAGCGTTTTTAAAATTTAGTGCGATCTCCATCTCTTTTTCATTGTGTATTTCTAAAATACTATTCATACCCAATTCATCTGCCGTTGAAATTAATTCGTTAATTAAAGTTCCGTCAGATGAGTTAATAATTACTAATATACAATCGGATCCATTTTGATTTGCTTCTATTACTTGGTATGGATCAATAAAAAAATCTTTATTTAATACAGGTGTGTTAAATTTCTTTTTAATATCTCTTACAAATTTCTTATTTCCAAGAAAATATTTCTTTTCTGTTAAAACAGATAAACAAGCTGCATTATTTTTTATATATTCTTCTGCAATTTTTAAATGATCGAAATTTTCCTTTATAATACCTTTTGATGGACTTGCTTTTTTTATTTCAGCAATAATTGCTATTTTATTTTCTTGCTTATAATTTTCTAAGGTATTTGAAAAAATAAATTTTTTATTTGAAACTTTTTTTTTTAATTGATCGATTGGGTATTTGATTTTATCTAATTTGACCTCTTTTTTTTTGTCATTAATTATTTTTTCTAAAATATTCATTTTTTTATAAGATTTAAATAATTAGAAACTTTTTTTGATTTAATATGTTTTTTTGCAAATAAAAATGCATCATTAAGATTTTGATATTTATCGAGAACTATTAAACCTGCAGCTGTATTAAGTGACACAATTTCAAGTAAGGCACCCTCATCTCCATTAAACAAATCTAAAATTTTTTTTGAGTTATACTCAGCGTCATTTCCTACTACATCCTCAAAATTATATTTTTTATTTATATATTCAGTCGGGTTAATTTCAAATGATGTAATTTTTTGGTTATTTAACTCATAAACTTTTGTTTTTTTAAAAATAGATATTTCATCTAAGCCATCATAGCTATGATATACCCAAGCTTTTTTTATTTTAAGATTTTTTAATACTTTTACATATTTTTCTAATATGTCATTAGAAAAAACACCTATACATTGTCTATTTACATTTGCGGGGTTACATAAGGGTCCTAACAAATTAAAAATTGTTCTTTTTTTTAAATCTTTTCTAACATTAGCAACATTTTTCATTGCTGAATGAAAGTTTGGTGCAAATAAAAATGCAAAATTATTCTCTATCATTGATTTTTCTACCTCTAAAGGCTTTAAATTAATATCAATTCCTAATTTTTCTAATAAATCAGCAGATCCAGATTTTGATGAAACACTTTTGTTTCCGTGTTTTGCAACTTTATGCCCCATACTAGCTAGAACTAAAGCAACTGCTGTTGAGATATTTATTGTATTTTTTCCATCTCCGCCAGTACCACAAGTATCTATAACATCGCCTTCTATGTTAACTTTCAAAGATTTCTCTCTAAGAACTTCAGCTCCTCCAGTTATTTCCTCAACAGTTTCTCCTTTTTCTGAAAGATTAACGAGGATTTTTTTTAAATTTTCATCTTCAATTTTTCCTTCCATGATGTTTGAAAACAAACATTTACTTTCATCTTTCTGCAAGTCAGTTTTATTCATTGTTTTTTTTATTATTTCTTCAATTTTCATAATTTTATAAAGTTTTTAATAATTTGTTGCCCATGTTTAGTTTTATAACTTTCTGGATGAAATTGAATGCCATATAATGGATAATTCTTATGTTCTATTGCCATAATTATCTTATCAGTAGTTTGAGCGGTAATTTCAAAAGATTGATCAAGTGTTTTTTTATCAATTATCAAGCTATGATATCTTGTTGCATTAATAATTCTTGGAATTTTTTTAAACATTTTGCTTCTTGCATTTAATATTTTAATTTTGCTAATTTTTCCATGCATTAACTTTTTAGCTTTAATAATTTTTGCCCCAAATGATTGTGCTATAGCTTGATGGCCTAAGCAAATTCCAAGTATTGGTTTATTTTTAAAATAATATTCTATTAATTCCAAACATTTTCCAGCCTGGCTTGGATTTCCTGGCCCTGGAGAAATTACAATTTTATCAAAATTTCTTATTTGTTTTATTTTAAACTTATCATTTCTGAACACTTCAACTTCACACTTTATATTTTTTAGATAATGGTAGACATTAAATGTAAAGCTATCATAGTTATCAATTAGTGCTATTTTCATTTTGAAGCTTCGAGTAAGGCCTTAGCTTTATTGATTGTTTCTTGGTATTCTTTAGTGGGAACACTATCAGCTACAATGCCTGCGCCGGCTTGTACATAAATTTTATTATTTTTTACAAGAGCTGTTCTTAAAGCAATACATGTATCCATATCACCATTGGCTGAAAAATAACCAACACCGCCTGCATACAATTTTCTTTTTTTATTTTCTAATTGATCAATAATTTCCATGGCTCTTATTTTTGGCGCACCAGATACTGTTCCGGCTGGAAAACCAGAAAGTAAGCCATCTATTAGTGAAATATTTTTTTTAAATCTTCCTACAACATTCGAAACAATATGCATAACATGTGAATATTTTTCTATTTTAAACTTTTCATCAACTTTCACTGTATTGTCCTCAGATACTCTACCTACATCATTTCTTCCAAGATCTAATAACATTAGATGTTCAGATATTTCTTTTGGATCATTTAAAAGATCTTTTGCAAGCTTATTATCTTCATTTTTATCCTTTCCTCTTTTTCTAGTTCCAGCAATTGGCCTTATGGTTATTTTTTGATCTCTAACTCTTACCAAGATTTCAGGACTGCTGCCAATAATTTGAAAGTCTTCAAAATTAAAAAAGTATAGAAAAGGTGAAGGGTTTGTAACTCGGATTTTTTTATAAATTTCCAGTGGATCTTTTGTCAATTTTTTTTCAAATCTTTGACTTATCACTACCTGAAAAATATCTCCTATAGATATATATTTTTTTGCCTTATTCACCAATTTTAAAAACTCTTTTTTGGTAAAATTTGATTTTATTTTTGAATAATAATTTTTTTTTATTTTTATTTTATTTTGAATTTTAGATGTATTAAAATCTTTTAAAATTTCTTTTTTAAGAAAATTTATTTCATTTTTATAATTTGATTTATTATTAAAATTTAACTTTAAATAAAACATTTTATTAGTTTGATTGTCATGAATATAGATAAAATTAGGTCTAATTAGTTTGACATCAGGTATATTTAAATCATCTTTATTCTTATCAGGTATATTTTCGTAATATCTAATTATATCGTAACCTAGATATCCTGATAACATCATTGACATTTTAGGAAGGGTAGATGGTAATTTAAAATTAAAATCTTTAATAAATTTTTCTAAAAATAATTTAGGCTCTAATTTTTTTTTTATTTTTTTATTATTAAGAAAAATTTTTTTATTTATTATTTTGAGTGTTAAATCTGGTTTGAAACCAAAAATAGTGTACCTACCTCTGGTCTTTGCTTTTTCAACAGACTCAAATATGAATGAATTTTTTTTTCGAAGAACATTATTTATTAAAATTTCTATTTTATTAATCGAAGTATTTTTTTCAATTATATATGTAATCGTAAATTTATTTTTTTTTTTAAATTTGTTAAATTCAGTTTTTTTTTGAGAAATCATTAAAAACTATTTTTAACCTGATTTAAAACTCTTTCATTCAAATTTATAGGGTATTTTTTAATTAAATAAGCATCCAGGTCTCTTAAAATTAAAGTTTTAAATTCTTGTTTTGTTTGATTTTTAAGAATTTTATCTAAGTTATCAATTTTATTTTTATTTTTAGATATTTTGTTTATTTTTAAAATATAAATTTTGTTTTTTTCATTAATACTCAATACTTTGTTTTCTTCTGTACTAAATATTTTTTCAACATTCTTTTGACTAAATATTTTGTTATTATCTAATATGTTTTTAAAAAAAACATTTTCTATTTTTAAGTTATATTTTTCTGCAGAAGTTTCAAAAATATTATCATCATCTGATTCTGTTATATTTTTTGCTAGTATTTTATTTTTTTCATAGTTCAAGATATTTTGAATTTCTTTTTCAATTCCATTTTCTAATTTTACTTTGTAATCTTTAATTATATTTTTTAAATGCACTAGATATTTAACGTTTTTTATTTCAATTATTTCCGTTTTAAAATTTTCGTTTAAAGAAAATAGAGTTTCTGTAAATTGGTTTTGTTCAGATAATAAACGATTTTTATTTATACTGTTTCTATTAATTTGTTCTATGAATGAGGTTTTTATATTATATTTTT
>CENJ01013297.1_pt1 | contig 14300 bp, 14 predicted proteins | sample 356161 | NCBI WGS metagenome assembly CENJ01 (sample SAMEA2619531, study PRJEB7988) | marine metagenome | biome: marine biome (ENVO:00000447); feature: surface water layer (ENVO:00002042); material: "saline water (ENVO:00002010), including plankton (ENVO:xxxxxxxx)" | depth 5 m
TTAGCCTTTAAATTCTTTTTCTTTTCTTTTTGAAGTTTTTTTCTTTCGTTTTTATTCAAAGTTAAGGACTTAACTGCCCCTGCCATGTTGTCTAATTTGTCTGATAAATTCGTGATTTTTAATGTACCGGATGACGAAGCATCTTTTCCTTTAGACGAGAACAAAATGAGAAAAGGTATTGAGATAATGATAATAAGAGAGATGGTCTTCAATAAAAAAGAACCATAATCAACTAAAAATTCCATAAGGCAAATGAGTTTAACAGGAAAAATATAATTATCTAGACAGATTCAATTCTTTTATTCCACCCATATAATTGACTAATACCTCGGGAATAATAACTGACCCCTGTTCAGTTTGATTATTCTCTAAAATAGCAGCCAATGTTCTGCCAATTGCTAGCCCTGATCCATTGATGGTATGACAAAAAATATTTTCTTTGGATTGTTTAATTCTAATTTTCATCCTCCTGCTTTGAAAATCTCTAAAATTTGAGCAAGACGATATTTCTCTGTATGTTTTTTGACTTGGAAACCAAACTTCTAGATCAAAAGTTTTGGAAGATGCAAAACCTGTATCACCACTACACAAAATGACTTTTCGGTAAGGTAAATTTAAGTTATTTAAAATACTTTCAGCATCATGAGTTAGTTTATCAAGTTCATTTTCAGAATCTTCGGGATGAACAAATTTAACTAGTTCAACTTTGTCAAATTGATGCTGGCGAATTATTCCTTTTGTATCTTTTCCATAACTACCGGCCTCACTTCTAAAACATGGAGTGTGAGCAACAAAATTAATCGGTAATTCCTCTGAATTTAGAATTTTATTTCTATAAATGTTTGAAACAGGAACCTCAGCAGTTGGAATCAAATACATTTCCTCATTAGAGATTTTAAATAGATCTTCTTCAAATTTTGGTAATTGTCCAGTTCCTAGTAATGAATTTTTATTAACAAGGTAAGGGACATAAATCTCTTCATAACCGTTTTCTACATGAACATCCAGCATGTATTGAGCTAATGCCCTGTGCAACTTGGCAATTTCTTTTCTTAGTACCACAAATCTAGATTTTGCAATGGTTACCGATTCTTCAAAATTTATCCCATTAGATAACTCTCCTAATTCTTGATGATCTCTAACTTTAAAAGAGAATTCTGGAATGGTTCCCTTTTCATAAATAATTTGATTGTTTTCTTCAGATTTTCCATCGGGTACGTCTTCTGCTAATACGTTGGGTATTTCCAATAAAAAGTTATTTAATTCCACTAAAGCAGTATCAAGTTTTGCCTTAATTTCTTTCAAATCAGTTGATATTTTTTTTGCATCTTTAAGTTTTTGATCTTTTAAAGTCTGATTTTTTTCTTGAGATACTTCTTTAGCTAGAATATTAGATTTTTCTTGGAGAGATTCTGTACTTACTTGAAGTTTCTTTCTGTTTAAATCAAGTTTTTCAAAAACCTTTGCATCAAATTCAAAACCTTTTTTTTGAAGATTTTTCTTTATTTCTTCGAAATTATTTCTTAAAAGATTTATATCCAGCATGTCAGTTGAGAATAACGAGAATTGTCTCCTTATTATAGTCAAATATCTTCTTATCTAGTTCATCATTTAATTTAATATTAACGAAGTTTATTTGGGTGTCTGTCCCAAACTGGTCTTTGTAAGAAATAGTTTCTAAGCTCCCATTATCACTGACGATATTTAAATTAGATATAAATTCTGATGCCTCAGAATTATTTAAAAAGTTACAGACTTTGCTCTTAGACTTTAATAACAATAGAGCAGGAATCTGTGACTCAATATTTGCCAGTTTGTATTTGATTGTTTCATTGAGATCGTAATCTGTTCTATAAACATCTTCATTATTTACAATTAATTCAGTTTTGGAAGGGTTTGTAGTTATTATTTTAAATAGATTTGGTTTTTCAAAATAAACTTGTCCTTCGACATTGGATTTGTTTATTCCTTCATAAGATTGAATATAGTTTAATGATATTGTCTTAGTATCTTGGCTGTAAATGTTTAGATTATTTAATTCTGTGCAAGTGTAAATATTAAATGAGATGAACAAGAATATTAAGAAAAGCTTATTCAGCATTTGCGTTTGGCGCTAAGACTTCTCTATTGCCATTGGAATTCATTTCGCTCACCAAACCAGCATCTTCCATTGCCTCAATTAATCTAGCTGCTCTGTTGTAACCAATTCTAAATTTTCTCTGTACCGCAGAAATAGATGCCCTTCTTGTTTCAAGAACAAATGCAACAGCTTGATCATAAAACTCGTCTTTTTCTGAATCTCCTTCTCCACCAGAATTCACATCTACTGTTTCAGGTGCTTTAGTCACTTCTTCCAGATAATTGACATCCTCTTTATTCTTCCAATCTTCTACCACGCGTAAAATTTCTTCTTCACCGACATACGCACCGTGAACTCTTAAAGGAATAGAAGTTCCTGAGCCTACATAAAGCATGTCTCCTTTACCCAGAAGCTGTTCTGCTCCTACTTGATCCAAAACAACTCTTGAATCCATTGATGAAGCAACGTTAAAAGCCATTCTTGCTGAAATATTTGCTTTTATAAGTCCTGTTATTACATCGACAGATGGTCTTTGCGTCGCTAACAACATGTGAATACCTGCAGCCCTTGCTTTTTGCGCTAACCTTGCAATTAAGTGTTCAACTTTCTTTCCAACTACCATCATTAAATCAGCTAACTCATCAACAGCAATTACAATAAGAGGTAACTCTGACAATAAAGGAATTTCCGATTCAATAACCTCTTCACCTTCTTTTGGCTTCCAAAGAGGATCTTTTAAAGGGGTGCCATTTTTAGCTGCTTGAGAAACTTTGGTATTAAAACCATTCAGATTTCTAACTGATAGAGCTGCCATTAATTTATACCTTCTTTCCATTTCATTTACACACCATCTTAAGCCGTGAGCAGCTTCTGACATGTCAGTTATAACAGGCGTTAAAAGATGAGGAAGATCTTCATAAACAGATAATTCAAGCATTTTCGGATCAATTAAAACCAATTTCACATCTTGAGGAGTAGCCTTATATAGGATACTCATTAACATTGAATTTAGCGCAACCGATTTACCAGAACCTGTAGTACCTGCAATTAATAAATGTGGCAGGCTTGCTAAATCTTCTAAAATAGGTTTTCCTTCTATATCTTTTCCGTAGGCCAAGGTTATAGGACTTTTAGATTCTTCAAATACCTTTGAAGCAATGACCTCACCGAGTAAAACGTCTTCTCGATCTGCATTTGGAATTTCTATTCCAATAGTCTCTCTTCCTTGTATTACTTCAACTATTCTTAAACTACCTACACCAAGAGATCTAGCTAAATCTTTATTTAAACTGGAAACTTGAGAAACTTTAATTCCCTTGGGTAATTCAACTTCAAATCTGGTTACCACAGGTCCGCGCATTGTTTCCTTTACCACTGCGTACTCATTTTCTGGTCCAGTTATTTTAAATTCAGCAAGTTTAGTAATTAACGCATTCTTAAGAATATCCAGCTCATAAGCTTGCTGAGAAGTAAATTCTTTTGATTCAGTAATCTTTTCTTGTAATAAAGATATTTTTGGCATTTCTCCTGGAAGAGATTTTTCAAATAGTTCTTTTTGTTTTTCTAAATGAACTTTTTTTCCTTGAGGTACTTCTTTAACTACTTCTTTAACTTCTGTTTTTGGCATTTCGTTCATCTTCTTTTTATGCTCATCCAAAAAAGATTGCCTATTCTTTTTCTCTAACCTTTCTTTATTTTTATTTTTAAAAAAAGCAAAACCATCTTTTAAACCTTTTGAAAGTTGATAAGAAAGATTTACTAGTGCATCTTGAAAATTAGATATTAGATTCTTCCAAGATAGGTTTACTGTCAGAGTGAAACTTACTAAAAAAAGAAAGATGGTCACTATTGTTGATCCAATAGTTGCTAAATAAGGAATTAAAAAATTTTTAATGGAAAGTCCTATGAAACCAGATGAGCTTTCTGGATAAAAATTATTATAGGGATTTAAATGAATAGAAATTAATGTTGACAAAGAAAAAGAAGTAAGAAGAAAACCTGTTGAAAAAAATATAATTTTTTTTAAGTTAAATTCTGTCTTTTCTGTTCTTTCACTAAAAAGATATTTTATAGGAATCCAAAAACATGGAATTAATATCAACCAAGCAGTAATTCCTAATAGCCGATAACTAAAAAAAGATAAATAAGCGCCAATTAAACCTATGCTGTTTGAAAAATTAACTGTAGAAACTGCTTCAAATTCTTTTTGATCAGAAGGATTATAAGTCCACAAAGATATAAGGAAGATTATTCCTAACAGTAGCAGAAACAAAACTGAAATGTCTGTGACTATTCTTTTGGCGGCAGAAGAAATACTCAAAGAGTTAATGAGGTTGGAAAATGATGAAGATACTCGTTTGTCTGACACGTTATCTTTGTATAATGTGGTCATTATAACTTCTACAACGATGACAGATACAAATAATTTAATAATTCTTGGTTCTGGGCCTGCTGGATATAGTGCAGGAATTTATGCAGCAAGAGCAGGACTAAATCCGATTTTGATTACGGGTTTAGAAATAGGAGGCCAACTTACTACAACTACCGAAGTAGAAAACTGGCCTGGTGATGCTCATGGATTAATGGGTCCTGATTTGATGGAAAGAATGAAAACTCATGCAGAAACTTTTGGGGTGAAAATAATTAATGATCATATTGATGAAGTTTCATTGTCATCTAAACCTTTTTTACTTAAAGGTAATCACGAATATCTAACTAATTCTCTTATCATTGCAACAGGAGCGTCAGCTTTATATTTAGGCTTGGATTCTGAACAAAAATATTTGGGAAGAGGAGTAAGTGCCTGTGCCACATGTGATGGTTTCTTCTATAAAGATAAAGAAGTTTGTGTGATAGGAGGAGGAAATACGGCTGCCGAGGAAGCTTTATACTTATCAAATATTTGCTCCAAAGTTCATCTTATCCATAGAAGAGACAAATTGAGGGCGGAACAAATCTTACAAGAGAGAATTTTTGAGAAAGAAAAAGAAGGTAAAATAGCGGTCCACTGGAACTCTCATCTAAAAGAAGTTTTAGGAGATGAAAATTTAGTAACAGGCATATCTCTTGATTCTGGGAAAGAAATAAAATTAGAAGGAGTTTTTATTGCTATTGGTCATAAACCAAATACAGATATTTTTAATAACCAGCTGGATATGAAAAATGGCTATATAACAATTAATTCTGGATTAAATGGAAATGCTACCCAAACAAGTGTTGAAGGAGTTTTTGCCTCTGGCGATGTAGCAGATTCTGTTTATCGTCAAGCTGTTACTTCAGCAGGATCTGGTTGTATGGCTGCACTTGATGCGCAGAAATATCTTGAAGAAAATTTTTAATTTTTGACCCTATCATCAATATCATTCATGAAATTTCTGAAACTAGAAAAAAAAAATAATGTTTCTTATGTTTCTTTTAAGAGAACTAAATCATTAAACGCTTTAAATAGCCAAACACTCAAAGAGTTAATTGATTTAAACAAAGAGCTCGAAAGTGATTCAAAGACAAAAGTTGTTGTGTATCGTTCCGAAGGAAAAAATTTCTCTGCTGGAGCGGATATTAAAGAAAAACAAAAAAAAATATCTAAATTAGAACTTTGGAAATCAAATTTAGGTAAAGAAGCCATAGAGTCAATCTTAAAAATCAATCAAATTACAATAGCTTCATTAAGGGGATATTGTTTGGGAGGAGGAGCATGTATTGCCTCAGCTTGTGATTTTAGAGTTGCCTCTGAAACTACTTTAGTTGGTTATCCTGAAATCGATCTAGGAATGAATCTTAATTGGTTCGGCCTGCCCTTACTTTTAAGGCTTATAGGGCCTTCAAAAACAAAAAAAATGGTTATTAGCGGAGTGATAGAAAAAGCTAATGACCTATATAAATGGGGATTTATTGATGAGCTATTTAAAGATGAAGAGTTGGATAAAAAGACAATAGCTTTTGCAAAAAAATATGTATCCAAGCCTGCATTACCTACACAAATGATAAAAAGAAGTGTCAATGCCTTAACCTATCAAGCTGATCAAGCGATAATGCATATGGATTACGACCAGTTTCTCTTAGCCAGAGAATTTCATAAAGAATGATTTAACTGATTTTATCTAGTCTTTGTTTAGATGACTGATATTCAGAAACTAGTTTATCAACGGTATCTTTAACGGAAGTGATTTCCTTAATTGATCCAATACCTTGACCTGATCCCCAAATATCTTTCCAAGCTTTTTTTGAATTATCTCCAGAAAGACCAGAACTTCCAAAATTCATATCGTTTTTATCTGCATGAGGAAGATTATCAGGATCTAGGCCTGCATTAACTACACTAGGTTTTAAATAATTTCCATGAACGCCAGTGAAAGTTGGGCTATACATAATATCGTTGGCGGCACTATCTACAATCATCTGTTTGTAGCCTGGAGAAGCATTAGCTTCTTTGGTAGCAATAAATCTTGTTCCAATGTAAGCATAATCTGCTCCCAAGGCTTGTGCCGATAAAACAGAAGAGCCTTCAGAAATACTTCCAGATAAAGCAATTGGCCCATCAAAAAATTCTCTTACCTCTCTTACCAAGGCAAAAGGACTTAATGTTCCGGCATGGCCACCAGCTCCAGCACAAACCAAAATCAAACCATCTGCTCCCTCATCTACGGCTTTCTTTGCATGTCTTACATTAATTACATCGTGCATAACAACTCCTCCGTAACTGTGAATGGAATCAACAACGAATTTAGGAGCTCGCAAACTAGTAATAACCATTGGTACTTTATGCTTTACACATATATCTACATCATGTTCAAGTCTGTCATTGGAGCTGTGACAGATTTGATTAACAGCAAATGGGGAAACAATTTCATCTGGGTTATCTTTTTTGTATTGTTCTAACTCTGAAGATATTTTAACAATCCATTTTTCAAGTTCTTCAGCAGGTCTTGCATTTAAAGCAGGAAATGACCCTATTACGCCAGCTTTGCATTGAGCTATTACAAGCTCAGGATATGAAATAATAAAAAGTGGAGCTGCTAAAACTGGCAACCTAGTATTTTTAAATAATTCTGAAACCGACATTATTGTGTAGCTACCCAAAAAACTATAATTCCGGTAACTGCCAGAATAATTAAAACAGACATAAAAGAATCCAATTTACTATCTTCATTAGCTATTTTTTCATTAAAATTATTTTCTTCAGTCATATACTACCCTCACTCTACCTATCTGTTTTCCTTCAAGAATCTTATCAATCTCGATTGGGAGCTCATCCAAAGAAATATCTTTAATATTTCTATCTATATTTTCCAGTTTCCAATCAGAAGAGAAATTATTCCAAACTTCATCTTTAACTTGTAATAAAGATTCTGCAGAGTCTATACCGAATAAAGATAATCCTCTAAGAATAAATGGAAATATGCTTGTATCTAGAGATAGACCCCCAACCATTCCGCAACATGCTATTGCTGCTCTTTGAGATGTTGAGCAAATAAGATTAGATAATATTTTTCCTCCAACCGCATCTATTCCTCCAGAATAAATAGGCTTTTGTAGCGGAGACAAGAGATCTACATCTAATTCATTTCTATCAATAACCTCAGCAGCTCCAAGATCTATCAAAAGGTCTTTTTCATTCATTTTCCCTGTTACTGCCGTAACTTCAAAACCAAGTTTACTGAAAAGCATAAGACTTATAATACCCACACCTCCAGTTACTCCAGTAACAAAAACTTTTCCATCATTTGGTTTAAGGCCATGTTGTATTAATTTTCTTAAACATAATCCTGCTGTTAAACCAGCAGTACCAAATGCCATAGATTCTGAAAGTGAAAAGTTATTAGGTTTTTTGATAATCCATTCTTCTGGAACTTTAATAAATTCACCAAAACCTCCAGGGGTATTCATTCCCATGTCATATCCTGTAATTATAACTTCATCACCTTTTTTAAATTTTGTACTTGAAGTTTCCTCAACAATTCCAGCCGCATCAATTCCTGGTGTATGAGGATATTTTCTAGTAACACCTTTATTGCCAGAAGCAGAAAGAGCATCTTTATAATTTAGAGACGAATACTTCACTTTTATCAAAGTATTGTTATCTGGTAAAAAATCTAAATCATTCTCTTGGATGGAATTAATAAATTTTTTATTTTCCTCAGCAGTTACTAAAGCACGATATTTCATAATTTTTATTTTTTTCCTATTAAACCATATAGACATAATCTTAAGAAGTCTGCAATGGCTATCAACAGGTAATAATTACAATGCACTAAAAAAAGACACTCTTTTATCAAATTTGATAAAAAAAGCTCTCAAATGAATCATTTAAAGTTTTTTTAAAAAAAAAATTGGGAAAATTACCGTTTTTTTCAACTTGTATAATTTTATTTTTTAAATTTAACCAATTAAGGAGAATTCATGAATATTTTAAAAAAAATTATTTTTAGTTTTACCCTTTCATTGAGTAGTTTAGTATTTGCTGACGTTTCTCTTTCAGGAAATGTTGGTCTTACTTCAGACTACATATGGAGAGGCATGACTCAAAATGAAGGTGATCCATCTATTAGTGGTGGCTTTGATCTAGAAGATGATAGTGGTTTTTACTTGGGTGTTTGGGCAGCGAACGTCACTGCAGATGACGATGATACTGTAGCTGGTTCAGGTTCATTAGAACTTGACGGATACTTAGGTTACTCGGGTTCGTTTAATGAAGATGCTGGATACGACATAGGATATATTGCATATACATATCCTGACTATGATGCTTGGGATTTCGAAGAGCTTTACATAACTTTTGACTTTTATGGTGTTTATGTAACTTATGCTGGTGGTATAGATACTGCAAATGATTATGGCGAAATTGGTTACAGTGTAGATGCCGGACCAGGTTCTTTCTCAATTTCTTATGGAGAATACGATAATACAGGATCTAACTATCTTATTGGATATGACTGGAGTGTAGGAGACTTTACATTAGGTTTCTATTACAGTGACTTTGATTCCGACGCTGGTGCTGCTAGCGATCAAGATGGTGGTTTCTTTACTATAAGTTACTAATTTAATTCCTCCCAGTTGCATACTGGGAGGTACCAAAAAACTGTATAAGATCTATATTCCCCTTTCTCTAGTGATTATATAGTTTACAAACCCCTTAAAAACAGTAATAGATTGAGGGGTTTGTTTGTTTTTTGTGTATAGATATGTAGATTTTTTTAAAAAAACTCTTTGAAGAAATGTCCTTTTAATGTTTAATGCGCTTATCTTTTATAAATTTATAATGGAGATGATATGAAAAGTATAAAAATTGCTTTAACAAGCATGTTTTTAATTTTAAGTTCTTATGCATCTGCTGTAGAAATTTCAAGTAATGTAGGCTTAAGTAGTGACTACATCTGGCGTGGAATGACTCAGACAAATGGAGACGTAGCTGTGAATGGGGGTTTTGACCTTTCAACAGATATGGGTTTCTACATTGGAACTTGGGCATCTAATGCCAGTGCAGGCTCTGCCTCTATGGAATTAGATATATACCTTGGTTTCTCTGGAGAAATGGCTGAAAATATGACCTATGATGTAGGCTATATTTCTGTGATCTATCCTGGAAATGATGCTCTTGACTTTGAAGAAGCTTATGTAGGGTTCAATATTTATGGCTTGAGTATTCTTTACTCAGACGGTCAAAATGATGATCCTTCTTATAGTGAAATTGGTTACTCAGTTGATGCAGGTCCTGGATCTTTCAATATCTCATATGGTGAATATGAAGATACTGGAGATAACACCTTAGTTGGCTATGATTGGGGTATTGGTGACTTTAGTCTTGGTTTTTATTACTTTGACTTTGAGGCACACAAAAACAATTCAACAGGAGTAGATGACGATGGTGCTTATGTATCTTTAAGCAGATCCTTCTAAGAACTTGAAAAAAAGTTAAAATTAAAGCCTCTCCTTTCGAGAGGCTTTTTTTTATGAAAAATATTTTTTTAAGCGTCTGTATATTTTTTTTATCTCTTTCAATTTATTCGGAAACGGAAATTGAATTCTCTTTAAATAGTGATTCAATTTGGAGAGGACTTACTCAAAATAATGGTGAGCCAACTCTTGGAGCTGAAATTAATTTTTCTCTTGATAATGGCTTTTTCTCTGGAGCTTGGATAGAAAGTTGTTGCTCGGAAAATAATACTTATCCAAATAGGGAAATTGGTTATGTATTTGGATATCAAAAAGAAATAAATAAAAATTTGGATATATCTTTTAATTACGTTGGAACAAACTATCCTAATTCTAAAAATGATAATTATGATGAATTAGAGCTTAATTTTTCATTTTACGATTTTGGGATATCCTATTATGAAGGACTTGATAATTTTCCAGATTACTACGAAATCTCCTATAGTTATTATTTTTTAAATAACTCTTTTAACTTATCTTATGGAGATTTTGAATCATATGAAAATGACAGCTCTTCAAATGGTTCTAACTATTCTATCGGGGTAGATATCTTACAAAAAGATTTTACTTTAAGTTTTTTCTACTATTATTTTAATTCCAATGGATCTAATAACTTAGATAAAGATGGGGCTGTATTCTCAATTTCTAAGAAGATATCTTTTTAAAAATTTTTTCGCTTCCATAAGGTATTAAAATAAAAGTAAGTATATTTTCTTCAATATTACTTAAATCTTTAATTTTTAATTTATTGCAGTATTGTTTGAGATTTTCTTTAAAGTCTTCAAACTTTTCTTTAAGTAAATCTGCTGGCCGTACGGTGATATTGTTTTTTTGTTCTAATGCTTTTTGAAATAAATTTGTGTTTATTTCTCCTGGAAGCTTTCCATAATAACCCAGAATAAGATCAATTATTTCTATAGATAATGTTTCATATCGTTCATTAAGAATATTAGAAAGAGCCTGTGCTCCTATGATTTGCGATGCTGGGGTTACTAATGGAACAAAGCCAACATCTTTTCGAACTTCATAAATCTCAGATACGACTTCATCAAGAAGCTCTTCCTTACCAAGGTTTTTTAATTGAGTTTCTAAATTAGATAGCATTCCTCCTGGAACTTGATTTATAAGCATTTGTAAGTCAACGCCTTTCATACTTCCTTCAAATTCTCTGTATTTATCTCTTATCGTTTTGAAATATTCTGAGATTTTTAACAAGTCATTCAAATTGATATCCACGTCAATATTTTTTTCATTAAGTAAGTAAATCATGGTCTCTGTAGCTGAATGTCCATAACCCATGCTCATTGATGAAATAGAGGTATCGATATTATCCACCCCTGCTTCAACTGCTCTCATATTTGTTAAATTAGACATGCCGGTTGTAGCATGAGTATGAAGATGAACTGGAATTGATATTTCTTTTTTTAATTTAGAAATTAAATCATAAGCAAATTCAGGGCTTAGAATTCCTGACATATCCTTTATGCATAGAGAATTACAATCTAAGTCCTCAATTTCTTTAGCTAAATCGACCCAAGTTTGAAGTGTGTGAACAGGGCTTGTTGTATAAGCAATTGTCCCCTGCGCATGCTTGCCGTTCTTTTTAACTATTTCTACACTGTGTTTTATATTTCTTAGATCATTCAATGCATCAAAAATTCTAAAAATATCAATTCCATTAAGAACAGACTTTTCAATAAATTTAGAAACTATCTCGTCACTATAATGTTTGTAACCAACTAAATTTTGACCTCTTAAAAGCATTTGTTGTTTTGTTTTTGGCATAGCTTTTTTAAACTCTCTCAATCTTTCCCAGGGATCTTCATCCAAATATCGCACACAAGAATCAAAAATAGCCCCTCCCCAACTTTCAATAGACGAATAGCCTATGTTGTCGAGTTTAGAAGCAATTGGAATGATGTCTTCCAGCTTTAGACGAGTAGAAAGCAGAGATTGATTTCCATCTCTAAGAACGACCTCAGTAATACCTACTTTTTTATTCATTGTTTGAAAAACTTTGTAACTGTTCAGACAAAAATTTACCAACGATACTTGGTAATGCATAAGTTAGATCATGATGACCATTTTCAACTACCTTATAATTGATATTTGGATAATCTGATTTCAAATAACTCAAACCATCGATAGGAACAATTTCATCTGCATCGCCCCAAATAACAGAAGCATATATCTTTTTCTTACCTAATTCCTGATACATCTTTTGAGTATTAAATAAATTAAAGTTATTTGCTGTTGAAATAAGAGATCTTGTAAAACCTTCATACTTCATCTGCTCTTTATAAACCTTATTTAATTCAACTTGCGATAACCTATTCTCATCCTCATCAGTTGAAAGTTTTATAGAGGAACTGCCGCCATACATTAGAGATGGAAACACAACAGAAATATATTTCGTGATAAATGGAATATTAAGAATCTTAAGATAAACATTTGATTGAGATTTTCTCTTAAACATATACCCTGCAGGAGCTATAAAATTAACGGACTCTACTTTATTTGGGTTTTCATTAGCAAAATGTCCCACAATAGGCCCCCCCATGGAATATCCTATGAGATGAACTTTTTGTTCTATTTTTAAGTAATTAATTAATTCCATAAGTGTTGAGATATAAAAATCCTTTGTATAATCAACTTTTGGTCTTGATGAAAATCCCCTCCCAAAATGATCGTAAGCTATTACGTCATACCCAGCACCAGTCAAATAAGGAACAATACCCTTCCAAACAATACTCGGGGTAGAAAAACCATGTACCAAAACAACAATCTGTCCTTTAGGATTATTCGAAGTAAATTCTTGATAAAAAATATTTCCATTTTTTAATTCTGCAAATTTTCCATACTCAGGTTTGATAATTCTTGATGGATTTTTTAACTTTATTGAAAAATAAATGTATGGAAGAAGGACGATAGCCAGAATAAAAAAAATAGAAAATAAAAAAAAATTCACCTATTCATCATAAATCCTAATATCATTTTTTTCTATATGAAAAATAGCTATCAAAAAGATCTTTTTATTGGTTTATCTCACAGGGGCAATTCCAAAAAATTTATAGAGAATAGCTTTGAAGCTTTTAATTCTGTCATTCAATTGGGTTATAAATACATAGAGACCGATTTAAGAATGACTTTAGATAATGAAGTTATAGCTTTCCACGATCCAGACTTAAAGAGATTATTCAATCTTGATTTGCAGGTAAAAGATCTTACGTTCAATGAAATAAATAATTTATTCAAAGAACAAGATTCTAGCTTACTAACTCTTGAGGATGCTTTAAAGAAATTTCCTGAAATAAATTTCAATATTGATTTAAAAGTTTCAAAAGTAATACAAGACAGTATTAGAGTTGTTGCAGATTTGAATGCATTCGATAGGGTTTGCTTTGCTTCCTTTCATTCCAGTCATACTGAAAAAGTATTGCGACATAACCAAAAGGCAATTGTTTCAATGGGCATGAAAGATATAGCATTATTTAAGTTTTTTAAACTTAACTATAAAAATATAAAAATTATACAAATCCCTCTTAAATGGAAAGGAATCAAAGTATTAACAAGAAATTTAATTCAAAAAGCACATAAAAGTAACTTACTAGTTCATGTATGGACAATAAATGATAGAAAAACAATTAATAACTTAATAGATCTTGGAGTTAATGGAATTGTTACGGATGAGCCAGAACTTCTGATGGAAATAATGAAAGAAAGAGATTTAATCTCTAATTAAACTTGTTCTTGGTACATAGAACAAAATTAAAATTCCAGGAATGAATAGAATTAACAAACTAATAATTCCAGCTTTAGGGTTATTGAATATATATGCCATCCAACCTACTAAAGCAGGGCCAACCACAACAGCAGATTTTCCAATTAAATTATAAAAACCAAAAAACTCAGTTGCCTTTTCTTCAGGAATTAACCTACTGAATATTGTCCTACTTACAGATTGGACACCTCCTTGAACTAATCCAACAAGTCCTGCAAGAATGAAAAAGTCTGTAGCGCTTGTTATAAATAGGCTGTAAATACAAATAAAAATGTATATTAAAATTCCAACTACCAGCATATTAAATAATCCAAACTTTTCAGCTAAATACCCGTATGCAAAAGTTGCTGGAAACCCAATAAATTGAGTAAAAATCAAAGCAATTATTAATTTAGAAGAATCAAATCCTAAGTCTGTTCCATAAGCAACAGCCATTCTTACAATGGTATCTATAGCATCGATGTAAAACCAATATGCTATTAAAAATATCAATACAGGTTTGTATTT
>CENJ01169403.1_pt1 | contig 14268 bp, 15 predicted proteins | sample 356161 | NCBI WGS metagenome assembly CENJ01 (sample SAMEA2619531, study PRJEB7988) | marine metagenome | biome: marine biome (ENVO:00000447); feature: surface water layer (ENVO:00002042); material: "saline water (ENVO:00002010), including plankton (ENVO:xxxxxxxx)" | depth 5 m
AATCTGCTAGTTTAGCAAAAAATGCTATCTTGAACCAATCAGCTATGGCTATGGTTGCTCAAGCTAATCAGGCTCAGTCTGCTGTAATGGCTGTTTTACAGTAATTAAAAAAAGGGGGAAATATAAATTTTCCCCCTTTTTTTTTTAAATAAATCTCTTTAATTAAATCAAGAAAAGTCAAAATAATACTATTTGTTGTGTACTAATAACTAAAAAAATCAACATTTAGTGCATCCCAATATTTTTAATTTTTCTCTTATTTTGGCATTTTATTTGCACATAACGTGAGTATGAATATTAAGGAGAAAAGTAAATGGTTAGCGTAAGCACAGTAAACACCAACCATCAGCTTAAACACATTTTAAAGACTGAACGCGAAATGTTACAGTCTATGGAGAGAATTTCTTCAGGAAGAAGAATTAACAATGCTGGTGATGATGCAGCTGGTGCAGCTATCAGTGATAGAATGATGGCTACAGTAAGAGCTCTAGATATGTCAATTAGAAATGCTTCAGATGTATTGTCTATGGCACAAGTTGCTGAAGGAGCAATTGATGAGCATTCCCAAGCGTTGCAAAGAATAAGAGAATTATCAATTCAGGCTGCAACTGATATTTTAAATGCAGAACAAAGAATTTATTTACAAACTGAAGCCAATCAATTGCTTGAAGAAATGGATAGAGTTGCAAGAGATACCACATTTAATGAAATTGCTGTGCTAGATGGTACTTTTGCTGATAGACGTTTTCAAATCGGTTCACATGAAAGAGAAAAGGCAGTTATTTCAGTAGCAAATTTAAGAATAGATCAACTTGGCGCGTACCAAAGTAACACGGATATACAAGATGCTGGAACAGCTAATAATCTTGCAGCTGAAGGTAATTTGGGAACTGACAAAAGTAATGCCGCAAGCTTAATTTTAGCTGGAGATGATTTAACAATTACAGGTCTTGTCGGACAAGCTACAGTTGATGTTGGGGCAGGTGATACTGCTAAAGAAATAGTAGAATTAGTAAATGATAAATTTGATAATACAGGTGTTAGTGCCACAGCAACTACTACAGTTAAATTACAAGTTAGTTCATCTGATGCTGCGGGAAGTCATGTGGTAGGTTTTAACCTATACGGAAAAAATACAACTGCTCAGGCAATATCTGCAACTATAACTGTTGCTGCCGCAGTAGGTGGAGCAGATTTGACTGGTTTAAGAGACGCAATAAACTCTTACACAGCAAATACTGGTATTAGAGCAACATTAAGTGCCGATTCAAGTAACATAATCTTGGTACAAGATGAGGGTGAAGATATTGTTATGGAGGATGTAGATTTTGCAAGCGTTAGTAATGCCAATACTTTTTTTACAACTACAGCAATGACACCAGATCAAGGAACTTCGACTACAACTACTAGAAATGTACTTGACGCTTCACAAGCTAACGACTCCATAAGATACACAGGTATTGTAACATTTCACTCTTCACAAACTTTTACAATTGAAGGTAACGCTGGTGGAGGTTTGTATGAAGCAAGTCCAGGTGTAGCAACTCTTAATAAAGTTGGAACTATAGATATAAGAACTGTATCTGGTGCTGTTGATGCCTTGAAGGTAATTGATAGAGCGCTGGATAGAATTCACATGGAAAGAGCAAAGTTTGGTGCAATTATGAGTCGTATGAATGTTGTAATTGATAATCTTACAAATGTTTCAGCAAATCAAAAGTCTTCAATGGCTAGAATTACTGACGCTAATTTTGCAGCTGAATCTGCTAGATTAAGTAAATCACAAATTCTGCAGCAGTCCGCAATGAATATGATATCTCAAGCATCAAGATCTATGCAAAATGTACTGATTCTATTTCAATAAACTATATTTTCAGTGGGACGTTTATAATCCATGACTTCAATTAATAATAATAAACCAGAAATTTTATCAAAATTAGGAGTTGGATCAGGATTAGATACTACTGCGCTGGTAGATTCGTTAGTTCAGGCTGAAACAGCAGGAACTCGTGAGTCATTAGAAATCGCGGAAGAAAAATTTAACACACAAATCTCTGCATTTTCAGAAATCAAAGCTAACCTACAAGTTTTTAAAGATAATCTCAACCTTATACAGAATAACAGTAACCTAGGTTATCAAGGATCATCTTCTGATACAACTGTAGCAACTTTCACAGCTGACGGGAGCGCTGCATCACAAAGCATTAATTCAAGTTTAACAGTTGGCAGCCTGGCGACTGCTCATACTTTAACTGGCCCCACGTATGCATCTACGAGTGCAACGGTCGGCGCAAATACTATAGCAATTTCTTTTGGAACATGGTCAGCTGATCCTACCGCAGGGGGTGGGCAAACACACACAAGTAATGGTCAATCAACCATTACTGTTACTCCAACCTCATCTACAACACTTTCTCAACTAAGAGATATGATCAATAATGCTGCCACTGACTCGGACTCGGATGGAACAAAAGATGTTGTAGCGTCGATAATTTATGATGGAACAAATTATATGTTAGCACTAAAAAGTGAATTTGGAGCTTCTAATGAAATGAAAGTAAGTGATACTGCCGAAACCTATGCATATGATGCGACTGACGGTGCAAAATTAACCCAAAGAGTTGCAGGAGCTGATGCTAGTTTTACGGTTGATGGAATAAGCATGACGAGAAGTTCAAACTCCGTAACAGATCTATTTGCAGGAATGACATTAAATTTATTAAAAACATCATCATCAGCGATTAGTATTAAGAGTGAAGTAAGTTTATCTGATGTTGAAACCGCACTAACTGACTATGTAACAACATATAATGATCTATATTTATCTTTGCAGAATTTATCAAAAGCCAACAATGTTGACCCTGACTCTGGTTTTCTAGCTGGTGATACTCTGCTAAGAGCTATAATGAGTGAGCTAAGAGAAGCAAATGGAAGCGGAATCCCAGGTTATGATGGAGGTCCTTACTACTTATCAAATTTGGGTATTAAAACGAATAGGGATGGTACTTTAAGTTTCGCAAATAAAGATGCTCTAAAAAGAAATTTTGAGTATAATGCAGAGTCTGTTAGGGCTTTTTTTAAAGATCAAATTTACTCTGATAATCCTGCAATAACACCCTTAAACTATGATTTTAACAATACGGTACCTGGTGAATATGCTGTTGTAGTGAGTGGTGGTAGTGCTACTGTCGGAGGTGTTGCTACATCAGTTAGTGGTTCTCAATATACAGTTGGAAGTGGAGATGCAAAGGGCTTGGTTCTAAATATTTCATCAAGTAATACTACTGGAAACATCTATTTGGGGAAAAGTCATCTTACTAGTTTGGAACAAAATTTAACTGCCTTTATAAAATTTAACGGATTAATTGATCAAAAACTTGAAGGAAATAGACAGAGACTTTCAGATATTGCTGATAAAAAGGTAGAATTGGAAGAAAGAGTGGAATCAATCACGCAAAGATATAGATTACAATACTCGTTCATGGAAAGTGCGATAGCTAGTATCAATGAAACTAGTAATATGCTTAACAGTGTATTTAAAAATGGTGATGATTAACTTTTTCTAAAATTTTTTTCAATTTTGTCGTTTAAGTTCTTAAAACTAAACTTTAGGAGCAGTTATGACAAAAAATACACTAGAAATTGAGAATAAAGAACTAAAAATAAAGGGTTTTAAAGAGATACAAGAATCTATAGGTATTATTCTTAATAATCTAAATTCTATTAGAAATAATAAAAAAAATACCAGTTTCGATTTAAATACAGCTTGTAAAGTCTCGCTAGCTAATCTAGTTTTTCTTATCAAAACCTTAGATGTAAATAGTGACAAACAAACAGTTAAAGATTTGGACTATTTGTATAAACACGTTATGTTCTGCATATTAAGGATAAGAGATCACTCTGATTATGCATATATAGACAATGCTGTCACAATTGTTGAAGAAATAAATGAAGGTTGGGACAGAGTAACGTCAGCTTTAAAAAAATTCTCAGCTGCTTAAAATCATAAAATGTCTTTAGCATTATATCCAGCAATAAACCTAGGAAAAACAGAACTTAAAATAAGGGAATCTATTTCTAGACTTTCAACAGGCTTAAAAATTCTGGGAGAGTCTTCTGGGAGCTTGTCACAAGGAATAACTTTGAATGCTGAAGCAAAAAGTAATCAATCAGCAATTTCTGCTTCTGAAGTCGGAATTGATCTTTTATTAGCCGCGGAAGCAGCGCTCATTGAACTAGCATCCTTGGCAGAAAGATTAAGAGAAATAGGTATTGCAGATACTGACCCGACTAATGATGCCAACGACACTGCTGCTTTAAATGCTGAAGCAACTTCGGTAAGCGATACAATTGATGATATTGTAACTGCTCTTAAATTTAACGGTGTTGCTATTTTGGGAACCTCTTCAAAAACCTTTGCAGTTGTTAAAGATCAAGATGGTAATACTACATCTGTTAAAACAACAGACGGAATTACAGCAACTAACGTTAGTGATGCTACTAATGCAAATACTGCAGCTGATACTTTACTTGGAGAAATAACAGAATCTCAAGGAGATGTCTCTGCTGGAATTGCGACTCTAGGAGCGTATAGAAATGCTTCAACCTCAATGAAAGCAATACAATTACAATCTGCTTCTAGACTAATGGATACAAATTTTGCATTAGAAACAGCTAAATTATTAAAAAATAAACTTATCAGCTCGTATGCAAATAATATGATTTCTGAAGCAAATAAGATTGAAAAAGACAAACTCATTACTTTAGCTTAACAAGTTTTAAAAATTGTCGTTTTAGATATGTAATAATCAAGGAGTTATAATGGAAAAAAAATTAGTAAAAAAAGATTTAACTAAATACGAAATTATTCACAGCCTTTTTAAGGGGTTAAATGAAAATATTTCAAAATTAGATAATAATGTTAAAAACAATAAATCATCAAGCGATATTTCTAAACTAGCTTATAAAGTTGATAGAATAGCAAGCGGACTTCAGTACTGTTTAGATTTTGAAAAAAAAGATGCACTTAAAATTAGCGAAAATCTTAGAGATATCTATAGGCATATAAGATTTGGAATGAAATGTGCTTATGAAGATAAAAATTATAAATACGTTGATGGAGCTAAGGATATTTCGAAAACATTGTTAGAATCTTGGTCTAAAATTAAACAATAATTAGAATTTTACATTAGTATATTTATCTTTTAAGATATAAACTATGTTCAGAAAATTGACCGCTGTAGTTCTAACAGGGTTAACCGTTGGAACAGTCGTTTCATGTTTGGTCCAAATATTTTTAAAGAGTGTTGATTTTCTTTCAATTATTTTTAAAAGGGACTTTGAATCCTTACTTGTAATATCTAAAAGTCAAAACTATGACATAATCAATATAATTGTTTATTTTATATTGATACCAACTGTGATTGGATTGATTGTCGGATTTATAAGAACTTTCAATAAAGATAAAAGATGGCATGGGCCACCTGATGTTATTCTATCAGTTCATCAAGAAAAAAATGAACTTAACATCAAATCAGGTTTTTTAACCTCATTGGCTTCGGTCTTATCTATCTCATCTGGAAGTTCAGTTGGTCAATATGGTCCCCTCGTCCATTTTGGGGCAACAATCGGTGCTGAATTAAAAAAGCTTTTTCATCAACTACCCGACTATAAAATTCTTGTTGGAAGTGGGGTTGCATCAGCTATATCTGCTGGTTTTGGAGCTCCATTAGCTGGATTAATTTTTGCACGTGAGGTTATCCTTAGACATCAATCACTCTTAAGTTTTTCACCAATATTATTATCTTCAATAATTGCATATGTTATAACAGTAAAATTATTTGAATACGAACCAGCATTTACTATCCCAGATGTAACAATTCAAAATCCCTATACAATTTTATTTTTAATTATTTCAGGAGTTTTGTGTGGTGTTTTTGCTTCTATTTATTCATATTTTTTATCAAGTAGAAAGTTAAAATTTTTAGATAATATTTTTTCTAAATCTTACCTTAATCCTGCTCTCGCAGGCTTAATGTGTGGTCTAGTTGCAATAAAATTTCCTGAAGTTACAGGAATTGGATCGGAAACTATAAACAACCTAATAAATAATAATATTAACTTAAAGTCTGCAGTAATTTTTTTATTATTAAAAATTATTCTAACCACTTTATGCATTAGAATGGGGCTTGTTGGGGGTATTTTCGCCCCTGCCCTTTTTATTGGTGCCAGTTTAGGAGTTGTAATCTCAAATATAGGTATAAATTTTATTGACCAAATTGACCCAATTATTATTGCCGTTTCTTCCATGGCAGCGGTTGGTAGCTGTATTATTGGTGGACCAATAGCAAATGTACTGATAATTTTTGAATTAACTTCAAATTATGAGGCGGCATTATCAGCAGGTATTTGCATAGTAATTGCTACAATTATTTCATCCAAATTCATCGGACAATCTACGTTTGATCAGATCCTCAACAATAAAAAAATAAATATTTCAATTGGAAGAGACTTTCTTTACTTAAAAAATATTGAGGTAAAACAAATCGTTGAAAGAAACTATGTATCTTTTTTGGGAGATGAAACAGTTGATAAAGCACTTAAAACTTTTTGTGACGCAGGGTGTAGTGAGGGTTACGTTGTAGATAAGAATAATATACTTTTAAATAAAGTTTCCATTGTTGAACTATTAAAATCAAATAAAAAATTATTAATTAATAAAATTAAATTTAATAAATTTATTAAAATTAATGAAAATAAAAATATTTTGCAAGCAATTGAAGATTGCAAAGAATTTGTTGGGGAGTCTATCCCAGTTGTTAGTAATAGTGGAAAAATGATCGGGATATTTAGTGAAAATGATCTTTTTAAGTGCTACTCAGATGCACAGAAAATTAGACGCGATGTGGAAACTACAGAAGAAGATTAACTCTATTTTTTTGAGCAGAGGCCGTGATGTTTATCATGGAGGCATTGTAAAACCTAGTAACAGCTTCGTTGTGTTTATAAGCTGGACCCAAAAGGTCTCTGGCTTTTAAAAAAGCAACTGTTGATGAGGCAACGCTTGGGGAAAGTTTTGGGCTATAGAGAACTTTCTGGTAATTGTTGTTTTGCTCTTGATTGAACCTATTTTTATTATAACTATCGTCAATTTCTCTTACTGGTTTTCTGTCTTCTATAGGAAATGGCACACCTTTTGCTATATTTATAGTATTAATCGAAGAGATAGGATTGGTATAATTATAATTTGGATTAATCATATTAAAAATATAAGTTATGACATTTAGTAAAGCAAAACAATTTTATAAAAATACTGAAAATCAGGGTTTAACGTCAACGGATAACCTAAGAATTTTCAAAAAAATTAACTTTGAATTATTAAAGTCAGTAAACTTAGTATCACAAAAAATCCAAAAAAAAGAAACCGACTCAATTAGACAAAAAAACTTCACAAAATGTTTGATGATTATTTATACAATTCAAACTAACCTTGATTTTGAAGCAAATGAGAAAATTTCGGCTGATTTTTTTAATTTTTATGAGTTTTGTAGAAAAAAAATAATTTCTTCTGTTTCTTTTAGAAAGTATAAAGATTTAGACAAAGTTGCCGTTAATATTGATACATTATTTAATTTTAATTTTTTTGCTAATTCGGAGACCTAGATGCTATCTGATACAATTATAGATAAAAACTTTACCTATGATAGGTTTGCTTCTCAATTAAGAAAACTTGAGCATATAAGTACAAACATGTCAAAATTAGTTAACAATGGTGATGTAGAAAAGATTGTACATCTCGATAAGTTAAGGAAAAAAATTCTGATCGATATTCAAAAAGGCCAAGTGAAGAAAACAGAAACCAACCAGAATAAAATAAAAAAAATTATTTCAATAAATGAATATATTGTAAAAAAAATTAATGATGAAAAAACTAAACGATTAGATAAGTTGAATAAACAATCAAAAAGTTTTCGCTCTTATATAAAATTTCTATAATATTTTATTGAATATTAAATATAATTAATAATTTTAAAAAAAAATATTTTTGTTTTTATCTGAAACAATTAAAAATAATTTATTAGCAAAATTAAAATCATCAAATTTTAATTCTAAGTTTGTTTTATTGAGAAAAATTTATAAATAACATAATTACTTACTATTTAAGCCATTTATACTTATCAATGTAATTATCATAAATGAAGTCTAATTCCTTATATTTACCAAGATATTTGGTATTAATACCATTTCTGATCTGACTTTGGCTAAGCGTTTGTGAATACATTGACTTATTTTTATGAAATTTTAAACAGTCTTCACTCCACCTTAAATCAAGGAAGCTAAATAATTTTTGGGTAACGTATTTCGATTCAGAAACTAACTCTTTATGGTCTATATCAATAATAAATTCACCAAATTTTTTTCTTTGTATTTCCATAACTTTTAGATATTGATCATAATACTCTATTATATTATCTAATGAATGTGCCCAAGGTATTGCTTCCAACCTATTTTTAAAAATTGACATAATAATTTCCTTTGGTTCTCTTTGGCAATTTACAAACTTTGCATTAGGAAATTCATTAATAATTACTTCAATATAATTAAAATTGAATAAATCTTTATCTGTAAAATTTTTATTGTTAATGTTATAAAGTTCTCTATACATTTGATTTAAGCTACCTGGGCTATCATTACCTTTTACTCTTTTAACAAAAGCTGGGACTAAACCTGTTTCTTCTAATGATTGAATTTTAGCATCATAAGTAATTATTTTTTCTACTAAGGTTGTGCCTGTCCTCGGCATACCAATAATAAAGATTGGTTTTATTTTATTGTTTGGTCTGATATTTAATTCCGATATTTTAGGTTTTAAAGTTTTTATAGTGTCTAAAACATTCAAAGGAAATGAATTAATTACCAATTTTGATTTATTTTGACTTTTTGTTACCCATTTTCTTTCATAGAAATAATTGTGTGATTTTTTTAGAAATCTAAATTCATTTTTATAATCCTTTAATTGGGAATACTTTTTAGCAATACAGTCACAAATTTGTGACATTTTTAGAAGCTGAGTTGGTCTTTGTTTTAAATCATCAGTTTTATTTTCTATTAATGCTTCAAATTTCTTAAGTAAGAAATCTAAATTATAATTTTTTAAAATGTTTTTATCTAGTATTGCATAAAAATTTAAAGCCATATAAAAAGAGTCATCATTTTTCAACCAATTATCTAGAAGTATCTTTTGTTTATCAGACCTACCTAAAAAAGCATCTATATCATATTGATGAAGTAATAAAAATGGTTCAAACTCGGGATATTTTTTTATTAAAAGTTTATTTAGGTTTTCAGCCCTTTTAAAATGTCTTTGTTTTAGTCTCAATTCTATAAAAAACTTAAATATTTCATATTTTGGTCCAAATTTTTTTAAAGCTTTTACTAATATTTTTTTGGATTTTTTTACATCTGACAGCCTACCTATCAAAAAGCTACAATAAGATGTAAATGGTTGTGAATACTCAGGAAACTCTTTCATGGATAACTCAAAAGCTTTAGTAGTATTCACTGTGTCATCGAAAATATTGTTAAGTAAAGTGCAAATAAAATCAAATATTTCTTTATTAGATTGAAGATTCTTAAATGATCTATAATTTTCTAAAATTTCATTGATTTCTTTTTTTGCTTCATCGAATTTTTCTAATTTAACTAATACAATGATAAAGTCCTTTTTTATGGTTATTTCCAGTGGAGCAATATTTGTCGCTTTTTTTAAAAAATCATATGCAATATCATTCTGACCAGTCTTGCTTGCAAATTTTGCTAGATTCACAAGTGATACTATATCATTAGGATTTTTATTTAAGCGTTCACTACATATATCAATTGTTTCTTGTATATTTTTACCGAGTAATTGACTATATTGTTTGTGCGCTTTAATTTCTTGATCAAGTTGCATATTAAATAACGAGCAATTCTCATGCCAAAAAATAATATAAAATTAGTTATATTTGACGTAAATCAAACGATGTTTAATCTCTCAGAAATTGAGTTTCGTTTTAGGTCCATAAAACTAAATCCAAATTCAGTAAATCTTTGGTTTACTTCTATTTTAAAAGAAGGTTTTTCTAGTTCAATAAATAAAGTTTTTGTAGATTTTTTCTCAATTGCTAGAAGTGAACTAGTCAAGCTAGGTTTATTAGAAAATAGAAAACTCGCCAATAAAGAAATAAAATATATTTTAGAGGGATTTAATAAACTAAAAATGAATCCATCAGTTAGAGAATCTTTAAGTGGTATTTATAAAAAGGGCTACTCAATAGTAACGCTTACTAACGGTTCAAAAAAGGTTACAGAAAAAATGTTAGAATATAACCAATGTAAACATTTAGTCAAAAAATGTTTTTCTATTGATGATATGAAATTATGGAAACCAAATAAAAAAATTTATAAGTACGTTTGTAACAAAATGAATTATGATGTGGGTGAATCTCTAATGATAGCCTCACACAGTTGGGATATTTACGGTGCTAAGACGGCTGGTCTAAAAACTGGCTTTATAAAAAATTATGAAAAGGTATATCCCTCTTACTACACAAAACCTGACTATGTTGGAAATGATTGCTTAGAAATTATTAAAAAAATAAAATAAATTATTTCCATTTTATACTGCATCCCATACTTGGAAACTGTTTTTTGGGCCCTATTCCAGTATTAGAAATCTGAATCATAGCATCAAGTAGATCATTCTTTTCTGTGATTATTTTAAGTTTATTCAATGCAGTAATTCTACCCCTATAATTTAGTTTTCCCTTAGAGTTATAACCAAAAAAATCAGGGGTGCAGACTGCTCCATATTCTTTTGCAACAGACTGACTTTCATCAATTAAATATGGGAAGTTAAAAAAATTTTTTTTTGAAAATTCTTTCATATTTTCAAAATTATCTTCAGGATATTTTTCTATATCATTTGGCATAATAGCAATACTATTAACTCCATATTTCTTTAATTCTAAAGCTGTGTTTACCAAAAGATCTATTACTGCTTTTACGTATGGACAATGATTACAAATAAACATTATAAGTGTCCCTTTTTCACCAATGAAATCAAAACATTTTTTTTTTTTATTATCCACATCTAGTAATGAAAAATTTTTTAATGTGTCATCAAAATTGCAAATTGGTGTGTTTGTTAAAACCATATTCTACTCTCCTAAAAAGTGAAAAAGAATTTTTCTTATTTTACCAACTTTTTTATGTTCCATCAAAAATATTCCTTGCCAAGTACCTAAAACTAATTGTCCATCTGAAACTGTGAGTGTCAAACTGGTATTGGTTAATAAGGATTTTATATGAGCTGGCATATCATCAGGTCCCTCTGTATTGTGAAAATAGTTTCCCTCAGGTACTATTTTATCTAAATATTGTTGAATATCTTTAAGAACAGTTGGGTCAGCATTTTCTTGAATCATTAAAGATGCACTAGTATGAAGTATTGTTAGATTCAAAAGTCCATTTTTGAGTTTAAATTTAGCTAAAATATCAAAGATTTGATCTGTAATATTTATAAATTTATCTTCAGCTGTAGATATATTTAGTTCTTCAATTAATTGTGACATTTAATTCGTCTGTTGACAGTTTATATAGCCTATTATACTATCAACTGAGAGGATTGAATATGGTTAAAGAAAAAACTAAAATTGACCCTAATAAAGTCAAAAAAGAAGATTTGAAAAATGTCTTTTCTAAAGTTTTAGATAAATTGAAATCTAACTAATATATGAAAAAGATATGGATTGAGTGTCAAAAATGTGGCTCAGTCTTTTGGATATTTTCTGATGAGGTAAAATCTGTGTATCCCAAAAGTTCAATCAATTACCAAATATGCACTGGCTGCGAACAATCTCAAAAATAATTAGATGTACGACTACTTCTTATCCTTAAAAAATGAAGTTGGTTTCTACTTTACAATTCTAGAATATACCTTTTATTTTATAGTAGGAGCTTTATCGCTTTATATTATAAATAAATTTAGATTGTTGTTACTATTTATACTTGCAATGTTTAGTAAGAACAAACTCCGTGAAAAATTTCAATTCATATTGAAAATAATTTTTTTTATTTTTCTATCAACAGTTATCGGTTGGATTATAATAAAAATATCATTTTAATGCTTAACATTATAAACATATCTACTTTTCTAATTGGTATAAGTTATTCATTTTTAATTTTAAATAAAATTTATTTCGGAATAGTTTTGTGTTTAGGAATAATATTATTGATATCTCAAAGGACTAAAAAAGTTTGGGAAAGTCAAAAAAAAAATTTAAAGAAATATTCTGTTTTACTTATTTTCATAAGTTTTTTTTCAGTAATCTTAACCTACAACTCAATTCTTCCTGAAAGATCAGCCCCAGTTTTATTGTATTTTTTGTTAATTATTATTTTCTCAAACTTTTTATTTTTTGTTATGCAAGAGAAAATAATTTTTAATAAGATTATTTTTGTTCTGTTTCTGAGTACTTTTTTAAATACCATCATAATTTCAATATATAACTTTTCGAATTTTGATTTTGAATCTTTTAGTGAAATAAGAAGGTTTAAGGGGTTTCTAAACATTCATACTTTGATAGTTTTAATACTACCATTACTATACAAATCAAAACTTAATCTAGTATCTTTATTACTTCTTATACCAAATTTGATTATGAGTAATTCAAATTCTCCAATAATGGGAATTTTAATTGTAATTATATCGATTTCAATCTTTTACTTATTTCAAAAATTTAAAGAGCTCAAAAAAACTTCTTATATATTAATATTAATTTTTCCACTATTAATAATGAATTTTGCTAAATTTTTACCTAATAAGTTTGATAACGAATCAATTCAGAAATTTGAGTTTATAATCCCTATACAAATTATTGATGCACATAGACAATTTATTTGGGGTTTTTCAATTGATAAATTTAAAGAAAAATTAATATTAGGTTACGGACCTGATACGTCAAATTTCATTAGTGGGAGTCAACGAACTATTGGATCTGTATATACCGGAACAATGAATTTTATACCAAGTCATCCGCATAATTTTTTTATAGAATTATTACTTGAGATAGGAATTGTTGGAACTGTTATTTTTTTAATCATTCTCTTTTTTTATAATTTTAAATTTATAAAACTAGCAAATCATAAAAATTCAATATGTATTATAATTCTAAATAGTTACTTTTGGAGTACTTCATTGGTTAACTTTTCATTTTGGTTGGGATGGTGGCAGGCAAGTTATTTTTTGTTCCTTTCAATTGTTATGGCGCAAATAACACTCCAAAACAATCTTATTAGACAAACCACAAACTAGTTCTATGGCATATAATTTGCTGTTTTAATATCAGGAACAAGATAATGGACGGTACACTAGATTTTTCAACAATTAATGAGGATCAAATTAAAATTTGCTTTGACCTTATAAATATCAATCCTAAGAATGTTGATGCTTGGGTAAAATTAACTCAAATTTATTTAAGAAATCAAGATTTTAAAATGGCAAATATTTGCATCAACACAGCATTTGAATGTGATGAGAAAATAAATACTAGAATGTTATCAATGAAAGCATATTACCATTTGAAAGTTGGAGAATTTAATGAAGCTAAAGATCTATACCTTTATTTGATAAGTTTTTTTGAGAATTTACTCAATAATAGTTCACCTAAGGATATTAATTATAGTCTGTACATAAAAAAAATTCGAACATGGAAGTTTAATTTATCTGAAATTGAATTTCATTTAGGAAATAAAATTAATGGCTTTGAACTTTATGAATATAGAGATAAAAAATTACAAGAAAATTTTATTGATAAAGCAGATATAATTGCACTTGGTAATGTAAGAGAACTTACATTTGATGAATTTAAAAATAAGGAATTTAAAAAAATTATAGTCTTAAGTGAACAAGGTTACGGCGATCAAATAATGATATTAAGGTATCTAAAACCCTTAATGGAACTTGGTTTTATTGTAAAGTATGTATGTAACAAAAATTTAATTGATCTATTTAGGAGTTATTCAGATCTCACTAATATTGAAATAATAAAAAAAATTAATTCCAAAGATATCAAGAACACTGAAAGAATTATTTGGTCGATGTCACTTCCATTATTTTTTTACAAACTAAATAAAAAAAATTATAAAATTCTTAAATCACCATCAATAAGTTCAAATCTAAATGTGAAATTAAAAAATAAAAAATCTATAAACATTGGAATTTGTTGG
>CENJ01156790.1_pt1 | contig 14261 bp, 15 predicted proteins | sample 356161 | NCBI WGS metagenome assembly CENJ01 (sample SAMEA2619531, study PRJEB7988) | marine metagenome | biome: marine biome (ENVO:00000447); feature: surface water layer (ENVO:00002042); material: "saline water (ENVO:00002010), including plankton (ENVO:xxxxxxxx)" | depth 5 m
GTGGTTGGGATTCGTCCGGGAGAAAAAATTCATGAAGAAATGATTACTGCTTCAGATTCATATACCACTTACGACTTAGGTAAATACTTCGCTATTTTACCTCAACAACCTCTTTGGGATTTAAAGTCTTTTATTGAAAATTTCAATGCAAAAAAAGCCCCGGAAGGAATGAGTTATAACTCCGGGAAAAACACCGATTGGCTTAGTATAAAGGAGCTAAAACTATTAATTAAAGAACATGTTGATCCGACATTTACATTATAGATGAGTCCCAAAGCAATTCCATATAGCCGCCAACAAATCACTGAAAGGGATATAGAAGCAGTAGTCGCGACCCTGAGGAGCGATTTTCTGACTCAGGGTCCACAGGTAGCTGCATTTGAAGAAGCCTTTGCATCCTATATAGGTTCTCAATATGCCATTGCCGTGGCCAATGGGACAGCAGCACTCCATTTGTCTGCCCTGGCTCTAGGAGTGGGTCCGGGAAAGCGCGTGATCACGAGTCCGCTGACATTTGCTGCCTCGGCCAATTGTGTCTTGTATTGTGGAGGGATAGTCGAGTTTTGTGATATCGATCCCCAAACATTGCTTTTAGATATCAAACAGGTTAGAAAAAAGTTGGAAGCTGCCCCTGTTGGAACCTATGCGGGGATCATCCCTGTGGATTTTGCAGGAGCCGCTATAGATATGGAGGCTTTTCGAGCTTTAGCAGACGATTTTGGGTTGTTTTTGTTGGAGGACTCCTGCCATGCCCCTGGAGGTTACTTTACGGACTCTAGAGGGAAAAAACAAAATTGCGGAAATGGTGTCTTTGCTGATGCAGCAATTTTTTCGTTTCATCCGGTGAAACACATTGCTTGTGGGGAGGGGGGAATGATCACGACCAACGACCCAAAACTCTATCAAAAGCTTTTGCGCTTAAGAACCCATGGGATCACTAAAAACCCAAAAGAATTAACGACTAATGATGGTGGGTGGTATTACGAAATGAAGGATTTAGGGTTTAATTATCGGTTGTCGGATATCAGTGCAGCGTTGGGCCTTTCGCAATTGGATCGGGCTGTTGAAAACTTGTCAATACGGCGTGCTATAGCTGATAAGTATTCCGTTGCCTTCGAGTCCACAGAGGAAGTTGAATTCATGAATACGCCCAATGAAGGTCATGCCTATCATTTGGCGGTCGTCCAAGTGAAAAATCGCAAGGAACTTTACGACCATTTACGAGCACATCAGATTTATGCTCAAGTACATTATATTCCTTTGCATTTACAGCCTTATTACCAACAACATTTCGGAACTCAAACGGGCGACTTTCCTGAAGTAGAAAATTACTATGCTCAAGCTTTGAGCCTCCCTATTTTTCCAACCTTAGATTCCAAAGACTTAGATTATATAATCAATACAATTAAAAATTTTTATACATGAATATTAGTTTAGCAGGTAAAAAACTCAATTATTCAAAAACTCATATTGTTTTTGAAGCTGGCCCTACACACACGGGCATAGAAAGTGCTAAAAAACTGGCTGATTTGACTAAAAAAGCTGGTGCAGATTCAATTAAGTTTCAGACGATAGATGCCGACCGATTAATGGCTGATAAAACTGTTCTTTTTGAATATTCCTATCTACATAAAAAACCCGATGGGAACCTTTCGTATATTCCCATTAAAGAGCCCTTATACGATATTCTTAAACGACGTTATTTGTCAAAAGACGATTGGAGAGAATTAAAACAACATTGCGATTCTATTGGATTACATATGTTTACGACGGCTTGTTATAAAGATGAAGTGGATTTTTTAGTTAATGATTTAAAGATTGATAGTATTAAAATTAATTCATCAGACATCAATCAATTGGAATTGATTAGATATGTCGCTAAAAAAGGGGTAAACATTCAATTAGACACAGGAAGTTCAGATCTTTGGGAAATTGAAAAAGCAGTAATTGCTATAGAGGAAGAGGGGAATGAAAACATTATCATACATCATTGTCCCTCAGGATATCCAGCACGATTAGAATCGATTCATTTAAATATGATTCCAACGCTTAAAGAAATGTTTCCAAGTTATTTGATAGCATTTTCAGACCATAATCCTGGATTTGAGATGGATATAGCGGCCATCAGTTTAGGTGCTGGAATGGTTGAAAAAACAATCACTTTAGATAGGTTCATAAAAAGCTGTGAGCATTCCTATTCATTGGAAGAGAACGACTCTCTAGAATTCATTAAAGTGATAAGAGATATTGAAGTCGCTTTTGGTGATAAAAGAAGAATATTACCACCATATAAACGAGCTTCACGTAAAAACACACGCCGGTCTCCATATGCTCAAAGAGACATGAAACAAGGAGAATTGATTCAGTCAACTGATTTCGAGTTTAAACGTCCTGGAATTGGCCTCAGTGAGGAAGAATTCGAGGGGTTATTGGGGACACCTCTGAAAGAGGATTTAAAGGTTAATCAGCCTCTAATAAAATGAAATCAATCAAAGAAATTTTTTGTTTTATTCCTGCCAAGGCAGCTTCCAAACGTTTAAAGTTAAAAAACATAAAGTTACTTAATGGAAAACCTATGGTTGAATATGCTATTGAAGCAGCGTTTGATTCAAAAATTTTTGAGGATGAAATATACGTGTCTACAGAAAATGATGAAATAGCTCAAATATCAGAAAATTTAGGAGCTAAAGTTCCTCAACTAAGACCCGAAAAATTGGCAAATGATCCCTATGGAGTCAAAGATGTTTTGTTAGGGTTTTTATCTGCAAATCCTGAGTTAAAACAGTTCAAATCAGCAGCCATTATATTACCTACCGCCCCTTTGATAGCCTTCCAAGATATTTGCAAGGCCTACGAACTCTTTAATGAAAAACCAAATCAAAACCTTATTTCTGTGAGCCCAACAGAACATAATGCGTTGCGATCGGTTTATGTAAGAGATAACGAACTCGTCCCACTTTTTGAAGATTGCATTCGTAAAAAATCTCAAGAGTTAGAACCTACTTATAGAATAAATGGTGCAATTATCATCGTACCTATAAAAGGATTTTTAAAGAACGAAGATTTTTTCACCCCTCCTGTAACAACCTACACAATGCCCTTGGAAAGATCGGTAGATGTGGATACAGAATCCGATTTTCAATGGGCAGAATTTTTAATACAAAAAAAAATCAATGATGTTAAGGATTGTAAATTATAGATTTTGTAAAATTCTATTTGTTAATAGTCGTAGTTCAAAACACAAAGTACTTAAACCGGATCTTGCTTATGAGTTGAAGGATAAAGATTTTAGATTCCATATAGGAGAACATGGATTTGCACATGAAAGTAATCTTTCTTTCCATATATAATGATATTACCTGATAATTATTAGATAAAGCATAATGACTTTTGGCAAATATTCCATTTTGAAGAAACAATCATTTCAATTGAAAAATTACACCCTAAGAGCAATAAGGTATGAAGACAGAATAGCAATAATGAATTGGAGAAATGATCAACTATATCATCTAAGACAAAAACATCCTCTAACTAAAGAACAACAAGATATTTATTTCAAAGATGTAATATCAAAACTATTTAATCAAAAAGAACCGAGTCAGCTTCTTTTTTCACTTCTAAAAGAAAAAAAAATGATTGGTTATGGTGGACTGGTTCATATAGATTGGGATAACAAAAATGCAGAGGTTTCTTTTGTAATGGACACGATACTTGAAATGGAATATTTCAAGCATTACTGGGGGATTTATTTAAAACTTATTGAAATGGTTGCTTTTGAAGAATTGAAACTAAATAAGATTTATATTTATTCTTATAAGCTAAGACCAAAATTATATGAAGTTACAGATGAAAATTTTTATCTCTTAGAAGCAAAATTGAAAGAACATGCTTTTTATAATACAAATTTCATAGATGTAAATATTCATTCAAAGTTAATTTCGAATTATGAAAAAAGTTCAAATTCTAATTGATAATCCAAATTCTTGGATGTGGGAATATATTTATTCATTAGAGACGAAAATTAATTCTATAGGATTATCTTGTAAAGTAATATCCAATCATGAAGATGTAAATCAAGGAGATGTCCTTGTTTTATTGTCTTGCAATCGTATTTTCAAAAAGTTAGAATTAAACACTTACAATCTGGTTGTTCATGAAAGTGACCTACCAAAAGGGAAGGGATGGTCTCCAATGAGTTGGCAGGTTATTGAAGGCAAAAATAAAATACCAATTACTTTGTTTGAAGCTTCTGAGCATGTTGATGCTGGCGGCTATTATATTAAAGATGAAATTTTACTTTCCGGACATGAATTAGTTGAAGAAATAAGAGAACTTCAAGCAAAAAAAAGTTTTGAAATAATTTTCAAATTTCTTAAATCTAATCCATTACCAGAGCTAATAGAGCAAAATGGGAAGGAAACATTTTACAAAAGAAGAAAACCGATTAACAGTAAATTAGATGAAAAAAAATCAATTGGAGAAAATTTTAATCTTTTAAGAGTTTGTGATAATGAGAACTATCCTGCTTTTTTTGAATATATGGGGAATCAATATGTTTTAAAAATCTACAAAAAAAACCAGCCTAAATGAATGTGCTTTTAACAAATAAAAGTTGGCATGATCCATTATTTAAAAATTTAGAGAATAAGTATGGTATTGACCAATGGGAAAGAATTAGTGATATTAGTTTTTTTAATAAGAAACACTTAAAATCCATTAATGCAAAAAAAGTATTTATTCCTCATTGGTCTCATATTATTCCGCATGAAATTTATTCAGAGTTTGAATGTATTTTATTTCACATGACTGACCTCCCATATGGAAGAGGAGGTAGTCCACTACAAAATTTAATTATTAAGGGACATACCGAAACAAAAATAAGTGCAATCAGAGTAGAGAAGGGAATAGACGAAGGGCCTATTTATTGCAAAAGAGATCTAAGTTTAGAGGGAACTGCAAGAGAAATTTTTGAGCGATCTACTGAAATCATTTTTAAAATGATTTGTGAGATCGATATTCAAAGAAACGAACCAACTCCACAGAGTGGTGATGTTACTTATTTCAATCGAAGAACTGAAAAACAAAGTAATATCGAATTAATTGAACAATTGGATAAAATTTATGATCATATCAGAATGCTTGACTGTGAGGGTTATCCAAATGCATTTTTAGAGAACGAAAATTTTTTGTTTAAGTTTACAAATGCACATATAATTGATGATAAAGAATTAAAAACAGATGTTAGAATCATTAAGAAACAATAAAATTTTAATAGTAGTTGCCCATCCTGATGATGAGATACTTGGTGTTGGGGGTACATTAAATTTATTGACATCTAAGTATAATTGTGATATAAAAGTTATTATACTTGGAGAGGGTATCACCTCCAGAGGAGAAAACAGAGACTTAAATAAATTTAAATCTGATTTAGAAATCCATAAAAATAACATACTAATTGCGCAAAATTTTATTGGCTATAACTATTTGTCTACTTATGATTTACCCGACAACCGTTTTGATTCAGTACCTTTATTAGATATAATTAAAATTATAGAAAGTGAAATAAATAATTTCAATCCAACTACAATTTTTACCCACCATTGGGGAGATGTTAATGTAGATCACCGAAAAGTTTTTGAAGCAGTTCACACCTCCTGTAGACCATTCCCCGGACAGATCGTAAAATCTTTATTTACTTTTGAGACACTATCTGGAACAGAATGGATTCCCTCTAACGATAATAGAAAATTCAATCCAAACTTTTATGTTTCGATTAATAAAAAAAATATTGAAGCTAAAGTTAAAGCTATGAATTGTTATGATTTCGAGAAAAGGAAATTTCCTCACCCAAGAGCATCAAAAAGTATAATTAATAGAGCTGAAATGTGGGGTATAACGATAGGTGTGACATACGCTGAACCATTTCAATTAATTCGTCATATGAGTTAAATTTTTTATGAAACAAAATTTTTTTCTACAAAACAATAATTCAGTCTTTATTGTCGCTGAACTATCAGCAAATCATAATGGGTCTTTAGAGGTTGCGGTTGAGACCATAAAGGCCGCAAAAAGAGCAGGTGCAGATGCAATTAAATTACAAACATACACCGCAGATACAATGACTCTCAATTTAACAACAAAAGATTTTATTATAAATAATGGAAGTATTTGGGATGGTGAAAATTTTTACTCACTCTACAAAAGAGCACACACTCCTTGGAGTTGGCACAAAACATTATTTAGAATAGCTAAAGAGGAGGGACTAATTTGTTTTTCAACACCTTTTGATCACTCAGCGGTTGACTTTTTAGAAGATCTTGAAAATCCAATATATAAAATAGCGTCCTTTGAAATAACAGACCTTCCTCTAATTAAATATGTTGCCAGAAAAAATAAGCCAATAATCCTATCAACGGGTATAGCAACAAAAAACGAAATTGACGAGGCAGTAAAAGCCATAAGAGCTATTGGAAATAACAAGATTGCAATTTTAAAATGCACTTCTAGTTACCCCGCACCTGTGGAGGAGGCAAACTTAGTAATGATAAAAGAGTTACAAAGAACCTTCGATATAATTCCAGGCCTGTCTGATCATACATTAGGTACAACAATCCCAGTTGCAGCGACTATTCTTGGTGCAAAAATAATTGAAAAGCATTTTATACTTGATAAATCGATAGGAGGTCCTGATGCATCTTTTTCCTTGGATGAAAATGAGTTTAAACAAATGGTAACAGCAATAAGGGATGCAGAAAAATCAATTGGTTCAATAACTTATAGTTTAACAGAAAAACAAAAAAAAGGGCGACTTTTTTCAAGATCTTTATTTGTTGTAAAAAATGTTAAAAAAGGAGATAAAATATCTAATAATAATATCCGTTCGTTAAGACCAGAAAAGGGAATTTCACCCAAACACTTACCAACTATACTAGGCAAAACTTTTAAATCAGACTTTAAAAAAGGCACACCATTAAAATTTAGTATGATAATAGATGCAAGCCATTGAGTCAAAAAATATTTTATTTCTTTTTGCACCTACCTTTGTAGAATTTGGTTGTGATCTAGTAACTAAACTAAGGGAGGAAAATCCTGATATTTTACTTACTGCTTTTTGCATGGGGGGGATAAAAACCGTTCGATACATTGAAAGAAATATTCCTAAAGAGATAATAACCAGAATTATTGACTACGAGTATGAAGAAAAAAAATGGTTCAACAAAGAGCCAATTGATCTTGACTACATTTCGTCATTTACTAAACATTTTGGGGATGATTTTTTTAATCTTGCTATCATTGCCGATCGTAGGCTTGGGAAAGCATATGTGTCTGGAGGCCTGGTAAGGCCTAATACCTTAGCAGATTTATCCATTAAGTTTCCCGGAGATTTTCAGTATCGTTACATGCAAGGAGCCCTAAAATTTTTAGACACTTTATTTAAGGAAATCTCTTTTGACCTTGTTTTTTTATACGCAACAGCAGGAGCACCGGCTGTTATGCTTTCATTTTATGCAAATTTTCACAAAGTTAATTTAAGACGTTTTCAACATACAAGAATTCAAGATAGGATTCATTTAGACGCATCATATAAAGGGAGCTTATCTTTGATAAAAGAAAAGTTTAATTGTAAGGATTCACTCTATTCAAAAGAAGCAATAGAGAAAGCGAAAAAATATTTAGATAGATTTAGGAAGAATCCTGAGACCCCAGAATATTCAAAATTTAACCATAAAATAAAATCCAGACCCTTAAGAGAGTTTATTGTTTACATTCTCTATTTTTTTGCCTATAATTTTCGCTTTTTTTTACCCAAAACCAAAAGAGATATCTTAACAATTGATAAATTAAGACACAAATGGTTTTATTTTAATCGTAATTTATCTTCAAAGTTCACTTCAAATACATTTTATAATAAGATACCAAAAGGGAAGTATGTATACTTCCCCTTACATGTGGATCCGGAGGCTTCTACAATGGTTTTATCTCCTTATTTTACCAATCAATTAGCAATTATAGAAAATATAGCTAAGAGTCTTCCAACTGATTATGATCTAATTGTTAAAGAGCATATTCCAATGGTAGGTTTTAGGCCAAAAAATTTTTATCAAAAAATTAAGTCCTTTCCCAGAGTAAAACTGATTCATCCGGGTTTTGATCAGTTTACTCTAATAAAAAATTCTAGTATTGTTTCTGTAGTTACCGGTACTGCTGGTTTGGAAGCTCTTATGTTAGGAAAAAAAGTACTGATCTTTGAAAAAGAGACTCCATTTGCATGTATAGAAAAAGGATTAATTGTAGAGTCAGATCTTTCAAAATTGAATAAAAGAATTATAGAATTGGAAAAGATAAATCCTCCAGATGATGAAAGATTAATTAAATACCTTGGCTTAATTTTTCAAGAAACCTTTTCAATGAATTCGAATTTTTTGTGGGGGAATTATAATAAATATTCAATAGAAGAGAAAAAAGAGGTTTTAAATAAAATAACAAATCAACTTAGCCCTTTAATCTCTCAGGATTAAATTTAACAGTATTGATAAGCATATTGGTTTGACCTGTAAACTAATTATTTTAATTTAAAAAATGATATATAATTTTTATAAAAAACAATAGTTGAAAATGAAAAAATTTATAAAAGATTCACTTGGCAAACTTGGATTACAGATCTCAAGAATCGATAGAAAAATCAGATATCCTGTTGAGTTTACAAAAAGAGATATTGAAATTTTTGATTATGTCAATGAAAGAGACCTAACAATGATTGGAAAACAAAGAATGTTTTCTAATATTTTAATAGCAAAATATATTGTTGAAAATCAGTTGGAAGGAGATTTTGTGGAATGTGGCGTTTGGAGAGGAGGTTCAACTTTATTAGTCAAAATGATTTTTGAGGAGTATGGTAATAATTCAAAAGTTTGGTTGTTTGATACTTTTAAGGGTATGACTGAACCAACTGATGATGACATAAATTTTGCTGGACAATCTGCTAAAGACAAATACTTTAAATCCAAAAAAAAAGATTATGTTGATTGGGTTTATGCATCATATCATGAAGTTAAAGATAATTTTTTAAGATCTGGTGTTAATATTAAAGATTGCGAATTCGTTAAGGGAGATGTTTTAAAAACCATACCAGAGTATGATGACAAATTAAAAAAAATATCGTTTTTAAGATTAGATACAGATTGGTATGAGTCTACTAGGATTGAGTTAGACTACTTTTATCCAAAAATTGTAAATGATGGTTTCCTTGTTATAGATGATTATGGTCATTGGGGTGGTTCAAGAAAAGCTACAGATGAATATTTTAGTGAAAAAAATATACATAATTTTAAAAACATTATAGATTATTCATGTAGAATGATTAGAAAATGAATTTACATTTAAAAATTTCTCTGATTAAAACTTCTTAAAAATTAAATTGATATAAATTAAAAATTTAGTATGATCAGCTCAAGATGGATTCATATGGTTTTCTGTTTATTTTAAAAGTATTAAGTAGAAAATATGAACAAAAAAAAATCTAAAATAACCATTTTGTTTCCTTACTTGGGTAATTCTATTGGAGGAAGTCATATATCCTCATTACTATTATTAAAAAACCTTCCCCACCCATATTACCCACTAGTATTATTACATCAAAGAGGTGATCTTGAATACTTTTTGAAAGAAAATAATATTCCATTCATTGTTAAAGAGGATATGGAGGTTTTAAGCAATGGTATATTGTCATATTTACGATGTCTGGGTCTATATACAGAACTGATAAAACAAAAAAAAATTAATATTGTTCATACCAATGAGATAAACACACACTTGGCTTGGTTGTTACCTGCTTTTTTTTCTAATGTTAAACATCTATGGCATCAAAGAACCCCTGGGCCAAATAAATCTATATTCTTTTCATTTCTTTCATCAAAAGTGGTCACAATTTCGTCATATTGTAAAAATTCTTTCAATCCTTTTTTAAGAAGGAGAATGGAGGTGGTTTTTAATCCATTTAATTTTCAAGAGAATGATGGAAATTTTCTGGACAAAAAACAGATAAATCCAATTAATATTGGATGGATTGGTAATTTTCATAAACGTAAACGTCTAGATATTTTTATTAAATTAATATCTATACTTGAAAAAGAGCCTTCAAGTCCCTCAATTGCAGCAAATATTTTCGGAAAACAACTTGAACCCGAATTTAGTATTTCTAAAGAAATGATTTTGAAATATAATTTAAAATCAAAAGTTTTATTTCATGGCTTTGTAAATGATGTTGATAAAGTATACAGAAAAATGGATATTTTAATTGCACCTGCAGAAAAAGAAGCTTTTGGAAGAACTTTGGTAGAAGGAACATCATATGGAGTACCGGTAATTGCAAATAAAGAGGGGGGTCATATTGAAATCATTAAAGATGGTAAAACAGGCTTCTTGATTTCAAAAAACAATATTGAACAATATGTTGAGACTATTTTAATTTTAGTAAAAAATAACACAGAGAGATCAAGGATTGTTAAAAATGGATATAGATTTTGTAAAAAAAGGTTTTCCATTGATGTTCATGTCAATAACATGTTAAAAATTTACAATGCTCTAAACGGATGAAAATTCTTGTAACAGGTACAGCAGGATTTATTGGCTTTCACCTTGTAGAAAAATTGTTAAAGATGGGACATGAAGTTGTGGGAATCGATGTGGTCAATGACTATTATGATATTAAACTCAAAAAAGATCGTCTTTTGCACTCAGGAATCAAATGGGGATATAATATGTCAAAAGGAAAAAAATCTATTAAACACAAAGGTTACATATTTTATAAATGTACTTTAGAAAATAAGTTAGGAATTGATGAAATATTTAAAAAAGAAAAACCTCAAGTAGTTTGTCATTTAGCTGCTCAGGCGGGAGTTCGTTATTCTATTGAGAACCCGTATGCCTATATTCAAAGTAATTTAATTGGTTTTCAAAATATTATTGAAGCTTGTAGAACATACAACATAAAAAATTTATCGTACGCATCTAGTTCTTCAGTCTATGGCGGTAATGAAAATTTACCATTTAGTGAAAATGACAGGGTTGACAATCCAATATCCCTTTATGCGGCAACAAAAAAAAGTAATGAACTAGTGGCTTTTACGTATTCACATCTCTATGGAATTCCTACAACAGGATTAAGATTCTTTACAGTCTACGGTCCATGGGGAAGACCCGATATGGCACTTTTTTTATTTGTAAAAGCAATACTTTCAGGAGAATCAATTAATGTATTTAATAATGGAAATATGCTAAGAGATTTTACATACATTGATGACATAGTTCAGGGAATTGTTAAGGTTATTGAAAACCCTGCAAAAACTCCCAAAGAATCAACACAAATAAACTCTACAAAAGCTCCATACAAGATCTATAATATTGGCAATAATAATCCAGTAAAGTTGATGGACTTTATTTATGCTATTGAAAAATCTTTAGACAAGAAATTTGAAATTAATTTTATGCCAATTCAACCAGGTGATGTCCCAAAAACATATGCAAATGTAGATTTATTGGCTAATGAATTAGGATATAGACCAGCCACACCAATACAAGTGGGGATAGACAATTTCGTGAATTGGTATTTGGAATATTATAAATAGAATGGAATATAAAATTGGAGTAATAGGTTTAGGATATGTAGGGTTACCTCTTGCTATTTCATTTTCAAAACAATTCAAAACAATTGGTTTTGATATCAAAAAAAGTAGAATTGAGCAGATTAATAAGTCATTTGATGTGACAAATGAGTTATCTCAAGAAGAAATAAGCTTTGCAATTAAAAATGGATTTGAAGTTTCAGATCAAATAAACAATTTAAAAAATTGCAATGTTTTTATTGTAACTGTCCCAACCCCAATTGATGAAAATAATTTACCAGATTTAACTCTATTAAAAAAAGCGTCTGAATCAATTTCATTAATATTAAAAAAAGAAGATTTTATTATTTATGAGTCTACTGTATATCCTGGAGCTACAGAAGAGGTCTGTATTCCAATACTTGAAAAAAGTAAATTATTTTTAAATGATGATTTTTATGTTGGTTTTAGTCCAGAAAGAATAAATCCAGGGGATAAAGTGCATACTTTTGAAAATATAGATAAAGTTGTTTCTGGATCAAGTGATTATGCACTTGAAATAATTGCTAAACTTTATGACAAAGTAGTTAAAGCTAAAATTCATCGGGTAAGTTCAATTAAAATAGCAGAAGCAGCTAAAATTATAGAAAATACTCAGAGAGATTTAAACATAGCTTTTGTAAACGAGTTATCACAAATATTTGAAAAATTAGATATCGATACTACTGAGGTTCTTGACGCAGCCTCAACAAAGTGGAATTTTTTAAACTTTAAGCCAGGACTTGTAGGAGGCCATTGTATTGGAGTTGACCCTTATTATTTAGCATTTAAAGCAATACAAGTTGGATATAAGCCAGAAATAATTTTATCAGGAAGAAAAACAAATGAATCAATACCTCAATTTATATTTAACAGAATCAATGAAAAATTAAATTATAAAAAAAATGAGAATAAAAATATTTTAATCTTAGGTGCTGCTTTCAAAGAAAATTGCCCTGATATTAGGAATTCCAAATCTCAAGATCTTTTTAAGATTTTCAAACAAAATAGCTTTAATTGTAAAATTCATGACCCTGTGGCAGATTCCCAAGAAATGAAAAGTCTTTATAAAGATGATTTTATTAAAAAATTAGATTCTATTTATGATGCTGTAATAATTGCAGTTGCACATAATGAATATCTTAATTTAAATTTTGAAAAATTTACCTCAAATGAAAGTGTAATTTTTGATGTCAAATCTATTTTTCCAAAATCAAAAGGATATTTAAGACTATAGATGGATATAGTTCATATTATACCCAACTTAAAAAATGGTGGCGCTGAAAATGTTTTGGTTAACCTCGTTTTAAAAATAAATAACAGGGGTATTAATCAATGTATTTATACATTAAACGGGTCCAATAACGACTTTAATTATAATAAAGTAAATGGTGTTATTGATGTTCAACAATTAGAAAAGGACTCTAGTAATTTGGTTAGATTACTTCAAAAAAATAATAAATCAATTGTTATTTGTTGGATGTATAAGTCAATTTATTTATATGAGAAACTATCTAACAAATTTAAACTCCAAAACAAATATTATTGGAATATAAGGCATAGTGATTTTGGACCTTTTCAATTAAAACAGAAGTTTTTTTTAGCTCTTATGGGTCTATATTCAAATTTCAGTAATTGTAATTTGATTTATTGTTCTGAAAAATCTAAAAACACTCATGAAAACTATTTTTTTAAAAAAAATAGTAGTATAGTGATTCCAAATAGGCTAGCAAAAGCAATGCCTGAAAATTTTAAAAGACCATTTAAGAAAAATTATCTCCTTTTTATTGGCCGAATGCATGCTCAAAAAAACCCAAAATTTTTAAAAAAAATCTACGAATTAATTAATTCAAGATTTCCAGGATTTCAGATAATTATCTTGGGGAGAGGATGGGATAAAGACTTTTTTAATTCAGATTCAAATAATTTAGTCATTCATGATCAAAAAGAAAATATTTTTGATTATTTGAAGTACGCATCATGTTTATTGTTTACGTCTAAATTTGGGGAAGGATATCCTAATGTGATTGCAGAGGGAATGGCAGTTGGGACTCCCATAGTTGGATTTGATTCTGGGGATTATACAAAAATGACAAAGAATTATAAGTTGGCCAAGACTGTCAGTGGCGAATACGAATTTATAAAACAATTAGAAGAAATTCTCAAAACAAAGCCCAGATTGAGTAAAATAGATCAAGAAAAAATATCGAAAGAGTTAAATTTTGACTTAACTGTTAATGATTATGTCAATTTAGTATAAATGAAATTACTCTTTATTGTTAATGATTTAGACTTCTTTGTTTCTCATCGTTTACCTTTAGCGAAAAGGGCGGTACAGTTAGGCTATTCTGTATTTATTGTTTCCAACAAGCTTCCATCTATTAAACATAAAGGTTTAGATTTTAGAAAATTTTCTATTGAAAGATCTTCGACCTCTATTATAAAAAATTTAAAATCCTTAATGGAGCTAAAAAGAATTATCAAGGAAATCTCTCCTGATATTGTTCATAGTATTACCTTAAAATCCATACTAATATCAAATCTAGTATTGCTGTTTGATAATAAGGTGAAAAAAGTAAATGCAGTTTCTGGAATGGGCTACTTATTTACCTCCAATAG
>CENJ01020897.1_pt1 | contig 14242 bp, 12 predicted proteins | sample 356161 | NCBI WGS metagenome assembly CENJ01 (sample SAMEA2619531, study PRJEB7988) | marine metagenome | biome: marine biome (ENVO:00000447); feature: surface water layer (ENVO:00002042); material: "saline water (ENVO:00002010), including plankton (ENVO:xxxxxxxx)" | depth 5 m
TTAATATCTGTAACAGTGGCAACAAGTGATGCTGCGTCAGCAGATGCCTGGGCAACAGCTTTATACGTTCTTGGTAAAGAAAAGGGACTGAATATTGCAGAAAAAAATAACTTAGAAGTTTTTTTTATAACCAATAATGGTGATTCCATTCAATCAGATAATTGGAGTATGATATCCCTGTGATTAATACTATTTTAGCTTTAATAGTGGTTGCCTTATCAATTTGTGGCATGGCAATTGGTTTAATATTGAAAAATAAACCTTTGAGCCCGAGCTGCGGTGGCGTTTACTTATCAAAAGGCGAAGCTTGCCAGGTTTGCGGTAAAGTTAAAGAATAACCTTTCAATTACATCTAATATTTATAAGACTATATAAGTAGTTTTTAGTAGCACTTTCATTCATCCAGCTATCTGAGGATGAAATTAAATCTAAACACCCTTCATTATCTAGATTTATTGGTAGGCCCTTAAAGAGATACTGATTATTATCGTATTCATTAGCTCTAGGTTTTTGAGGAAAAACGCTTTCAACCAAGGAATTAAAAGTTCCATTCCCGTCATTTATAGCTATGTGAGCTCCATGCAAATCTGAGGCAAAATCCCTTGTTGAATGAAAAAGATCTAAATCCCCGTCATTGTCAAAATCTCTTAAATAAATATTTCCCTCACCGTGATGAGTTGCTGCTCTAGGTTGATCATTAAAGTTTGAATTAGTTACATCTGCCATATTCCCAGTACCATCTCCTAATAAAATCTGAATATAAGCACCCTCGTAATAAGGTAAATCTCGTGTAATCGCGACCACTATATCGTTATACCCATCGTTATTAATATCACCCCACACAGCATGATTGAATTTGTTGTGATTCCGGCCAAAGGGGCCCTCAGGTAACTCAGCTAAAGTCCAATTATTCAGGTCTGTTGTACCATTGCTCAATAAAACAAAACCTTCTTCGGTAAAATCTTCTGGCCTATTATCAAAATTCCAAAAAACTAAGTCATCATATTCGTCATTATTTAAGTCAACCATTAGGCTGCTCATTGGGTTTCCATAGGAAAATTGTAGGCTTCGACCAAGCGTTTCATGAAAAGCAAAATTTGCTGAGCCATCATTCACTAAGAGAATATTGCAAGCAAAAATATCTATATCACCATCATTGTCAAAATCACCGCCGCTCGCATCATGACTGAATCCACACTCTTTACCTTCACCATTATTTTGATCGTCTATATTAGTTGAAGCATCGGTCAATTTTCCGGATGAATTACTTAAAAGGAGAAGATCAGGATAAGGCAATATAAAGTTATTAGCATAGTCAGGGTCTCTGTAAGATAAGCCCATTGATCCTGCAAAAACATCGTCTATTCCATCATTATTGAAATCAGCAATGACAAGCCTATACGCAAATGGATGGGTTGGTGCAATGTCATTTTCAAAGATTGTTAAGTCCTCATATAAGTTGCCTTGACCATCGTTCAAATAAATATTTACGGGAGCATTAATTTTTTGATCAAGCTCAATCGTGTGAGGAAAAATTGCCCAAGCAATAACCATGTCCTCAAAACCATCTCCATTGAAATCACCTGTTGCCATATTGTGAGCATCTTGCCCAAATAGCTCATTTTTATAAGTCTCACAATCCTCAGGTGTTGGATAACATATCGTGGCCGAATATCGATCAGTAATACTTAGACCCCCAAAACCTAAATCATGTGAGGCAAAATAATCAGTTTTCAATTCAGCGTAGTTATAGGGCTCAGGTGAGGGCACATACTTTAAAGAAGCCTCATCTCTGGAAACATTAAGGGAAAGATCAAGAAAGCCAGAAGGACAATTTACTGATGGAATTGTATTTACTGAAAGATTGAATTGTTCTTCATTTAGGAGTGTTATTGGAGCACGATAGTTGAAAGTTTTATTATCAGATGTTGTCAGCCAATAAACATCATTACTTGAAATATTGAAATTACAATTATAGTTTGCTGATACCGTTATTTGAGTTGCTTCATAGCTTTTTAGATTTGAGGAAAAATTTGTTACGTTGATAGAAAGTGGAATTGATTCAGGTGAAGATTCATCGTTTGATCCACCACCTCCACTGCAAGCAGATAGTAAGAAAATTATTATGAAGGAATTAAATTTTTTCATATAACTGTCTCGAAAATATACATAAAAAAAGCCGCTATTTAAAGCGGCTTTATAAGTAAAAAAATAAAATTAGTTATTCTTTGGATTTGATTCTGGCTGATAATCGTAATAATTTTCAAGTGGAATCATCATATGCACATAAGGCGTACCACTGTACATTACATATGGGGCACCAGTTGTATAATCGGTTGATAATCCATCTAATGAAGAGGGATCTTTGGGCATCAACATCATGTGCGGTCCAGATTCAATATAATGTTCATGACCAGCATCTTTCTGCCCATCCGTGCCAAGAGTAAAGTTATCCACTCCCAAATCACCATGTAGCATCCACATCCAACCGTCAGCCTCAAGTTTTGGGACTTCACCAGCTTTGTATGCTGTGGCCCATGCTACTGCATTTTTGTCAGAACAAGCAGGTGCTGCGTGGTGAGCACTCGGAAAACCACCCTCTGGCATTGGCATAAATGCCTCACATCTCCAGCCGTTTGTTCCTTCTTTTAATACGCTACCATCTACGCCGATGACTGTTGCATAGTCGGCAATGAAATCAGGTGCTGCACTTGAAAAAGCTTTCATTTGCCAATCAACACTATAACCATCTTTTTTTGCTTTCATCGCACCATGATTATCAGCAAAAAGCGAACCAGCGATAAAAACTAAAGTTAAAACCAAATTTTTGAAATTCAACATATTTTCTCCTAAAAGATTTACTTTAAAATAACTTGGGAAAACTGCAAGTGAAGTAAGAGATTTTATCTAAAACTGATCTTCTTCTGTAGAGCCTCGCAAGGCTGAAGTTGAACTTTCTTCGCCCTGAATACAGTTATTTACAGCATCGAAATAACCTGTGCCGACTTCTTGCTGATGAGAAACAAAAGTATAACCCTTCTTCGCATCCTCAAATTCTTTTTCTTGAAGTTTCACATAAGCTGTCATGCCATCGGCAACGTATTCATTCGCTAGATTAAACATGCCGTGCCACATGGAATGAATGCCAGCAAGTGTTATGAATTGAAACTTGTATCCCATAGCTCCAAGTTCTTTTTGAAATTTTGCAATTGTTGCATCATCTAGATTTTTCTTCCAGTTAAAGGAAGGTGAACAATTATATGCCAACATGATTTCAGGATGATCTTTTTTAATTGCCTCAGCAAAAGTTTTAGCTTGCTCAAGTTCTGGTTTTGAAGTTTCACACCACACAAGATCGGAGTAGGGTGCATATGCAAGCCCTCTTGCAATCGCTTGATCAAGACCAGCTTTACTCCTAAAGAATCCTTCAGAAGTTCTTTCGCCTGTAAGAAAAGGCTTATCATTTTCGTCAACATCTGAAGTAACTAAATCTGCAGCATCAGCATCTGTTCTTGCTATTAATATTGTTGGTGTTCCTGATACATCTGCAGCTAATCTTGCGGCGATAAGCTTTTGAACAGCTTCCTGAGTTGGTACTAAAACTTTACCACCTAAATGTCCGCATTTTTTTACGCTCGCGAGTTGATCTTCAAAGTGCACACCAGCAGCACCTGCAGAAATCATCCTTTTCATTAATTCGAATGCATTTAGATTCCCACCAAAACCAGCTTCTGCATCAGCAATTATTGGCGCAAAAAAGTCAACATTTGGTGTTCCATTTGTATTCATCCATTCAATTTGATCTGCTCTTCGGAATGCATTATTGATTCTTGTGATAACTTTAGGCACAGAATCAACTGGATAAAGTGATTGATCTGGGTACATTGTCCCAGCAGAGTTATTGTCAGCGGCAACTTGCCATCCTGACAAATAAATAGCTTTTACTCCTGCTTTAACTTGCTGTACAGCTTGACCACCAGTTAACGCGCCTAAACAATTGATGTAATCCTCTGTAAATAGATAGTTCCAAAGCTTTTCTGCTCCTTTTCTAGCTAATGTACATTCTGGTTGTAAAGAACCTCTCAACTTAACAACTTCCTCAGCTGTGTATGGTCTTTCAACGTGTTTCCATCTTGGGTTTTCAGCCCAATCTTTCTCTAATGCCGCGACCTGGTCACTTAAATTCATTTATATACTCCTATATGCGGGCAGTGTGAGGAAATCAGTTAATTCGTTGCTCAACACTAATCTTTTTAATAATGACTTAGCTTCAACGAACTTACCTGAGTTCAAAGAGTCTTGCCCAACCTCTTCTAGGACAACATTGTATTCTTCATCTAGCAGTTTTTCAAATGTGTCTTTTGTGGACATTAATCCAGTATCAAGTTCAACATTGTGTTTAACCAATTGCCATAATGAACTTCTAGAAATTTCAGCTGTTGCAGCATCTTCCATCAAACCATAGATTGGAACACAACCCACTCCTCTAAGCCAAGCCTCGATATAACGCAATGTAACTCTTATATTGGTTCGGAAGCATTCTTCAGTAAAACTGCCTTCACAAGGCTCAATTAAGTCTGTTTGAGTTACTTGATCGTCTTCTCGAAGTACATGCAGCTGATTTGTGCTATCAATTTCAAAAGCGTTTGTAAAAACATTATTAGCTATATCTGCCAATCCTGGGTGAGCAATCCAAGTGCCATCATGTCCGTTCTCTGTTTCGAGAGTTTTATCACTGAGAACTTTTTCAGTAACAATAGCATTTTCATCTGGATCTTTTGAAGGAATAAAAGCGGCCATGCCTCCCATAGCAAAAGCACCTCTTCTATGGCATGTCTTAATCAAAAGTCGAGAGTAAGCATTGAGAAAAGGTTGAGCCATGCCGACTTGATATCTATCTGGTAGCAACTTATCGCTATGGTTTTGAAAAGTTTTTATATAACTAAAAATATAATCCCATCTTCCACAATTTAATCCAACAATATGGTCTTTAAGTTCAAAGAGAATTTCATCCATTTCAAATACTGCAGGTAAAGTTTCAATTAAACAGGTAACCCTCACTGTCCCTCTGGGCAAATTTAACTGATCCTCAGCATAGTCAATGACCTCGTTCCAAAGACGTGCCTCAAGATGTGTTTGTAGTTTTGGTATATAAAAATATGGTCCAGAACCTCTATTGACTAGTTCTTTCGCGTTGTGAAAAAGATAATAACCAAAATCACATAAACATCCGTGCGGATTTACACCATTAATCTCAATGCCTTTCTCTTTTAAATGTAATCCTCTAACCCTACACATCAACGTAGCTGTTTCGTCATTAAGAGCATATTTCTTTCCATTTGTAGGGTTTTCGAACGTAATAGTTCTTCTTATGGCGTCGTATAGATTTTTTTGACCATTAGCAACGTTGTCCCATGTTGGACTCAATGAGTCCTCGAAATCTGCCATGAAGACTTTTACATCAGCATTTAGGGCATTTATTATCATTTTTCTATCAACAGGTCCGGTAATTTCAACTCTTCTATCTAGCAAGTCGGCTGGAATATCTCTTACTTTCCAATCACTCTTTCTAACCTCTTTTGTTTCATCCAAGAAATCCGGCAAGTCACCGGCATTGAATTTTGCTTGTTTCTCCAAACGTGCTTCAAGTAAATCCTCAATCCTAGAACTAAATTTGCTGTGCAAATCTTGAACAAATTTATTTGCTTCATCTGTGAAAATAATTTCGGTATTTTCGGGGTTTTTATATTTAAATTTCATCATCTTTCTCTGCTAGTTGACTGGCAATACCCAGGTATTCCTTAGGGGTTAGTCCTTTTAATATCTCCTTATAATCCTCGTTTTCAATGAGGTCTTCAACTGCTTTTAAATACATATCTTTATCCATTTTCATTCCTCTTGATAATTTTTTTACTTGATTGTAACCGTCTTTTTTTCCTTCAAGTCTCAAAAAACTTTGTAGAGCTTCTGCCAGTAATTCATATCTATCATCAAGATCTGTTGAAATTTTCGAGGTATTGGCTTCAAGTTTTGATAAACCCAAAAGTGTCGAAGAAACTGCGATCTCTAAATATCCATATCCAGTTCCGATATTTCTCAAGACAGTAGAATCAGATAAATCTCTTTGTAGTCTCGAGACTGTCAACTTATGTGTTAAATGATTTAAAATTGCATTCGAAAGGCCAAGATTTCCCTCTGCATTTTCAAAATCAATCGGGTTGATTTTGTGAGGCATGGTTGATGAACCAACCTCATTTTTTTTCATTTTGAGAGAAAAATAATCGAAAGCAATGTAACTCCAAATATCCTGGGTTAAATCAAGCAAAATATTGTTTATCCTTTGAATATTTTGAAAGAGATCTGCCATATAATCATGCGGTTCTATTTGTGTTGCTACCTTCGTAAGCTCAACGCCCAAATTACTCAAAAAATCTTTGGAATGATTTACCCAATCCTCCTCAGGGTAAGCTAGCAAGTGAGGATTGTAATTAGCAGTAGCACCACCCCATTTTGCATAAAACTTCTTTTCACTTAGAGATCTTTTTTCTTTCGTTAATCTAGTAGCAAAAACATTTAATTCTTTACCTAGAGTAGTAGGGGAGGCAGGCTGACCATGGGTTCTTGCCAACATTGCAACTTCTTTGTTTTTTTCAGCCAAATCTTCTAGAGCAGAAATAATTTGTTCGATCCACTCGATGAGCACAAGATTTGCATTTTTTAACATTAATGCATAACTCAAGCTATTTACGTCCTCAGATGTTAAGAAAATATGCACCAAACTTTGGATTTCCTCAGATTGTTCAAATTGTTCTGCAACAGCAAGTTCAACCGCCTTTACGTCGTGATTTGTTGTGTGTTCAATTTCTTTAACTCTCTCAATTAAGGTGTCTGAAATATCCTTGTCTAAGGCATTGATTTTTTTCTTTACCTTTTCTGATAGAAGTTCAGGCTTAAAATAAGTTAAAAAATAGTTGAGCCATTGAATTTCAACCCTAACCCTCTCCTTAATAAGAGCATGCTCTGAAAAAATTTCGCGTGTTTGTTTTGTTTTATTTTGGTATCTTCCGTCTAAGGGGGACAAATTTTTGAGACTGTCATTCATAGACTTCGGTATTATAACCTTGATTATCAGCCCAGTTAAAATAATTTTCTGAAATTCTTTCTTTAATTACTGCACCACCCAAACATACTTCGCCCTGATATATGACTGCTGACTGTCCAGGAGTAACAGCTGCTATGGGTTCAGAGAAGTTAATCTTATAACCTTGTTCAATCTGAATTATTTTTGCAGAGACTGGATCAGATTGGTATCTGATTTGAACCTCACAGTTTGTATTGGTTGCTAATTTCTCGTTTATCCAATGCACTTCATCTAAATAACAACCATTGCTAAATAAGAGATCATTATCTGCTCCTTGCACTACAACAAGTTGATTTGATTTTTGATCTTTGTGAGCAACATACCAGGATGCCTGATCTCTTCCTTTTACACCTCCGATACCAATCCCTTGTCTCTGGCCTAGGGTGAAATACATTAATCCTTCATGATTACCTAATTTTGTTCCATTTTCATCCACTATTTCGCCAGGATTTTTTCCGAGGAAATTTGAAATAAAATTGTTGTAATTATTTTTTCCGATAAAGCATATTCCAACTGAGTCCTTTTTATCAGCATTAATTAAATTATTGTCTCTTGCAATCGATCTAACTTGGTCTTTTGAAAGCTCACCAAGAGGAAACAAAGCTCTATCAAGATCGGCCCCACTTACTTGATGCAAAAAATAAGATTGATCTTTAGATTTATCCAAACCTCTTTTTAATTTCGTATTCTTAGCAATGCATTCAAGTCTGGCATAATGACCAGTGGCTATATAATCGGCACCAGTCTCTAGGCAATAATCTAAAAATGCCCCGAATTTAATTTCTTTATTACAGAGAATATCTGGGTTTGGTGTAAGACCAGCATTGTGATCTGACAAGAATTTTGAAAATACTTTATCCCAATAATCTGCTGAGAAATTAGCTTGATGAAGAGGTATACCTATTTGATCGCAAACTTTCTCAGCATCTTTAAAATCCTCCTCAGATGTACATTCAATGTTGGGTGCATTATTGGTCCAATTCTTCATAAAAATGCCTTGAACATCATATCCTGCTGATTTAAGAAGTAATGCAGTAACTGAAGAATCTACTCCCCCAGATATGCCAACTATTACTTTTTTTTGTTTTACCATACTTTATTGTTATTAGAGTCTTAATATTTAATGTAAATGTAAGTATAATCAAGCCAAATTTTAGCTATGTCATCATCAAAAATTATAGTTCCTTCCATAGGCGAAAAGATTTCTTACAAAGATAATCAATTAGTTGTACCTGACAAACCGATAATTCCATTCATAGAAGGGGATGGTATTGGGGTAGATATTACACCTGTAATGATAGATGTTGTAAATGCCGCAGTTAAGTCTGCTTACAAAGGAAAAAAAGAAATTATTTGGATGGAAATTTTTTGTGGAGAAAAAGCAGTTGAAATTTATGGAAATGATGAGTGGATGCCACAAGAAACTCTAGATGCTTGCAAAGAATATAACGTTTCAATTAAAGGACCGCTTACAACTCCAGTTGGAGGAGGAATAAGATCTCTTAATGTGGCAATAAGACAAAAACTCGATTTATATGTTTGTCTAAGGCCTGTAAAATACTTTGCCGGCACTCCTAGCCCTGTGAAAAGACCAGATCTTGTGGATATGGTTATATTCAGAGAAAATTCTGAAGACATATATGCAGGTGTTGAATTTGAAGCTAATACAGAAGAAGCAAATAAACTAATTGATATTCTGGGTAAGGATTTTGGAGTTGAGAAAATTCGGTTCACAGAAAACTGTGGAATTGGAATTAAACCTATATCATCGGATGGTAGTAAAAGATTAATCAGAAAATCTTTCGAGTACGCTATTCAAAATGATAGAGACTCAGTTTCATTGATTCATAAAGGAAATATTCAGAAATTTACTGAGGGTGCATTCAGAGACTGGGGGTATGAATTAGCTAGAGATGAATTTGGTGGGAAACCACTTGATGGTGGACCTTGGCATATTTTCAAGAATCCAAATAATGGTAAAGATATTATTGTCAAAGACGTTATTTGTGATGCATTTCTTCAACAAATTTTACATAGACCAGCTGAATATGATGTTTTAGCTTCTCCAAACTTAAATGGTGATTACATCTCTGATGCTCTAGCAGCTCAAGTTGGAGGAATAGGAATTGCACCAGGAGCAAACTTGGGAGACACAACAGCAGTATTTGAGGCAACACATGGAACTGCACCAAAATACGCTGGTCAAGACAAGGTGAATCCTGGATCACTCATTCTGTCAGCTGAGATGATGTTGAGACACATGGGGTGGATTGAAGCAGCTGACTTGATTATTAATTCAATGGAAAAAACTATACAGAAGAAAAAAGTTACATATGATTTTGCACGTTTAATAGATGATGCAAAAGAGGTAAGCTGTTCTGAGTTTGGTAGACTATTAATCAAGAAATTTGATTAAAAAAATGGCACAAGACGATTTTTCTACTGGAACGGTAGAGTTAGAAGAAGTAGAACTTAAGGTAGACAGACCCCCATTATTCACAGTTGTAATATTTAACGACGATTTCACACCAATGGAATTTGTTGTTTATGTTATTCAAAAATTTTTTGGATTTGACCATGCAAAATCTACAGAAATAATGCTTGAAATACACAGTAAAGGAAGAGGTTTTTGTGGAGCATTTTCACAGGAAATTGCAGAAACAAAATCACAACAAATCAATAAATTTTCAAAAGAAAATGAACATCCTTTGAAATCAGATATTGAAGAATTGGGAAAAGATTAGATATAGTTAATATATGCTTTCAAAAGATCTAGAAAATACTCTTAATTCTTTGTTCAAAGAATGCTCTGATAACAACGATGAATTCGTTACTATTGAGCACCTTCTTCTTGTTTTAACAAAAGAAGATTCTTCAAGAAGGGTGTTTGATCATCTATCTGTTGATATTGAAAGTTTGCAGAAAGAAATCAAAGAATATATCAAAAAAAATGTGCCCAAATCTGTTGATAAGAAAGAGATTCAGCCTACTTTAGCATTCCAGAGAGTTTTGCAAAGAGCAATTTTTCATGTCCAATCAAGTGGCAAAACAGAAGTGAATGGCGAGAATTTGTTGGCAGCATTATTCTCTGAAAAAGAGAGTTACGCAGTATACATGCTAAGCCGAAGAAACATATCAAGGCTTGATGTAGTTGAATACATATCTCATGGTAAAAATACCGCCGTTGAAACTGCAGAAAGTATTGAAGAATCTCCAAAAGAAAAAGAGACCCATCCAGAGTTTTTAACAAACCTAAATAACCTTGCAAAAGACGGAGAGATTGATCCTTTAATCGGAAGAACAGACACTCTAGAAAGATTATTTCAAGTTTTAGGTCGCAGACGTAAAAATAATCCGATTTTAGTCGGTGAGTCTGGAGTAGGGAAAACCGCGATAGCAGAAGGCCTTTCAAAGGCAATCGCAGATGGCAAAGCACCAGAAATTTTTAATGAATATCAGGTTATGTCGCTCGACGTGGGTAGTTTAGTCGCTGGAACTAAATATAGAGGAGATTTCGAGAAGAAAATGAAGTCCATGATGGACTATCTTAAAAAGTCGGAGAAGATAATTCTTTTTGTTGATGAGATACACACAATTATAGGAGCAGGCTCTGCCTCAGGTGGTGCGTTGGATGCATCAAATCTTTTGAAACCAGCATTAGCTAGAGGTGATATTAAATGTATTGGAGCCACCACATACAAAGAATATCGTCAAATTTTTGAAAGAAACAATTCACTATCGAGAAGATTTCAGAAAGTGCAGATTGAGGAACCATCAATTGATCAAGCTGTAGAAATCCTTGCGGGGCTTAAAAATAAATTCGAGGACTATCATGGCATAACTTATTCAAAAGAAGCCCTAAAATCAGCAGTAGAGCTCTCTAATAAGTATTTACAAGACTCTAAACTTCCTGACAAAGCAATTGATTTAATCGACGAAGCTGGCTCACAAAAAAAACTATCCAAAGCAAAAGGCAAGATTATAAGGAAATCAGACATTGAGGCGTTGATTTCTAAAATTACAAAAATTCCTACAATGCAGCTGAATGCTTCAAGTAAAGAGAATTTAAACAGTCTTGAAGGTAATTTAAGATCTGTAATATTTGGACAAGATCATGCTATTAACGATGTAGTTTCAGCTGTTAAGACATCAAAAGCAGGCATTGGTAATGATGAAAAACCTATTTGTTCTTTCTTATTTACAGGGCCTACAGGTGTTGGTAAAACAGAACTAACCAAACAACTAGCTTTCTTCCTCGGTATTGAGTTTGTAAGACTTGATATGTCTGAATTCATGGAGAAACATAGTATTTCTAAATTAATAGGCTCCCCTCCAGGTTATGTTGGGTACGAACAAGGTGGCTATTTAACAGAAGAAGTTAACAAAAAACCACATTCTGTTTTGCTGCTTGATGAAATAGAAAAAGCTCATCCTGATATCTTTAATATATTGCTCCAAATCTTCGATTACGGGAATCTTACAGATAGCAATGGACGAAGTATAAACTTTAAAAATACAATTATAGTCATGACTTCAAATACAGGTGCGGTTGAAGCTGATGGAGAATCAGTAGGCTTTATCGAGCAGGGGACTGATGATAAGTTTGAAAAAGCAGTTTCAAAAGCATTCACTCCTGAGTTCAGAAATAGACTTGATGGGATAATAAATTTTAATAACCTCTCAAATCAAAACTTAGAATCAGTAGTTGAAAAACTAATAATTGATGTTGAAGCAAAATTGAATGAAAAGGGCATAGATATTGATTTTAATAGTGATGTTGTAAAATTAATTCTTGAGCAGGGCTATGATCCTAAATTAGGGGCAAGGCCGTTATCTAGAGCAGTGGATAAGCTTGTGAAAAAGCCAATCTCAACAATGTTAATTGAAGATAAAATCAAAAGAGGTAGTTCAGTTAAACTATCAGTCAAAAGCAAAAAGATAGTAGTCAAAGCTTCTAATTCAAAAGAAAAAATCACTTAGATCTGAATGTAATACGGCCTTTGGAAAGGTCATAAGGCGACATCTCAACAGTTACAGAATCACCGTTTAGAATACGTATATAGTTCTTTCTCATACGTCCAGAGATGTGTGCAGTTATGACATGATCATTTTCTAATTTCACTCTAAAAACAGTATTGGGAAGAACCTCAATTACAGTTCCTTGCATTTCAATCGTATCTTTTCCTGCCATTGTGGCTATTTTACTGACTTATTAACAAAAGTCACATTTATTTTTAGCTAAGTTAGAATGATATAAGTAAAAGAAATATATGAAATTGGAAGACCTTAAAAACTGCATAGAAAGTGAATTAGATGAGATTTATGCTTTAAACCAGAGTCTCACTCCGATGTTAGGAGCACTAAAAGATATTCAACATTTAAAAAGACTGATCAATATGAGCAAGTGCTCAAAGGGCCTGAAGATAAAAGGGAGAATTGCTGCATTTATGATTTGTTTTAGGGAAGATTCAGAGTATGAATCAAAAAATTATCTTTACTTCAATAGAAAATATAAAGAATTTCTCTACGTTGATAGGATAGGTGTATCAAAAAATCTTGAAAATACTGGTTTAGGCTCGATTTTATATAAATATATTATTGAAAATTTTGGCGAAGATTTAAAAATATGTGCCGAAATTAACACTAAACCAATGAATAAAAAATCAATTATATTTCATGAAAAGCATGATTTTAAAAGGATTTTAGAGAAATGCTATAATGAAAATTATAAAGTAGTTTATATGGAAAGAAATGCACGTTGAAGCCAGAAAAAGCATAAATAGAAGCAAATCTGAAGTTTTAGCAGAAATACGAAAAAGCGGTAATTTAGAAAATTATCATCCGTTTTGTGCTGAAAATGAAACAGATAAATGGCCAGGCATCGGTTCAATAGATTATGTAAAGTACTTAAATGGGCTTAAATACCGTAGAGAGTTTATAAAATGGGATGATACAGGGTATGTGCTTAATATTGGCGTAAAAAGAAAATTAGCACGAGTGGAATGGTTAGTTGAAGGAAATCAGAAAAATTCGTCTCTAAAAATAAGAGTATCGCCAGAATTGCCTTATAAAAATCCAGTTGTGAAGTTCTTTTTATGGAATTTTTACGTAAAACATATGCTAAAAACATACTTAGAAAACGTTGTAGGCGGTTTTGCCGAATATATTGATACTCAAACAAGGGTACCAAAAAATAAATTCGGTAAACATGCATGGTACTCATAATATCTCAAATATTATGTTAAATAAAATTCAAACAATTAATTCATAATACTCTAAAGACCATATTATAAAAGAACATCAGCAGTTACATATAACTCTTTTTTTATCTCTATTAATTTAACATAATATATATTATGCGTAGTTATATATATGTGGATAAAAGTGTGGAAAAAAATGATAACCTCCCCCAAAGAAAATTGAGATAGAATTTATAATTTATAAAAGTTAATAAAAGCAATGTTGAAATAAATTTTAAAATTAGTAATTTCTTAAAAAAGATAAAATAAATATGATTTTGAAAGAAAACATACTTTCAAATTCTTCGTTTAAGGTAATTTACTAATAGATATTCGATTACTATCACTAATTTCATAAAATCTTCGTTAAAACGTACTTTAGGCCCCTATTTTCCATTTTTTATAAAAATTGAACATTTTTTATTAATTTTTATATTAATATTGGTTTTACTTACTCAATTATTGGATTTTTTATGATTTACAGATTTATTTTGCTACTTACCCTTCTTTCTCCGCATTATTTATTAGCTGACCTAATGAAACCTACTACATTATCTAAAGATTTATACAAATTAAAGATTTTGAATGGCAATTATGATCCATCTATCCAACATCCAGATAATTTTTTAGATTTCGACTATGGCACCAGAGTTGCAAGTCCTCGTCAAATAGAAAATGCTATTAAAGCCTATTCTAAAGAGTCTGATAGAATAAAAGTAGTTGAATATGGTAAAACACATGAAGGCCGTACTTTATATGCATTATTTATATCATCTCCTACAAACTTAGCCAATTTAGATAATTTACAAGAATCTATTTCTAAACTATCTGATGCTAGATCTACTTCTGATCGTGAAGCTAA
>CENJ01096940.1_pt1 | contig 14230 bp, 24 predicted proteins | sample 356161 | NCBI WGS metagenome assembly CENJ01 (sample SAMEA2619531, study PRJEB7988) | marine metagenome | biome: marine biome (ENVO:00000447); feature: surface water layer (ENVO:00002042); material: "saline water (ENVO:00002010), including plankton (ENVO:xxxxxxxx)" | depth 5 m
GTTCAAATTTCTGTTTAGGAGGGCAAAATGCGCTCTGGTATTATAGCAAAAAAAGTTGGAATGACGCGATTATTCATGGGAGACGGTAAGCAGATACCCGTTACAGTTCTTCAGATGGATAACTTGCAAGTTGTGGCTCAACGAACTAATCAGCAACACGGATATAGTGCTGTTCAACTTGGTGCAGGGTCTATCAAAGCAAAAAATGTTTTGAAGCCTGTCAGAGGTCAATTTGTAATAGCAAAAGTTGAGCCAAAGCGTAAGCTTGCAGAGTTTCGGGTGGCACCGGAAAACCTGATCGAGGTTGGGGCTGAGATCACGGCTGATCATTATGTCGAAGGACAATATGTAGATGTATCCGGAACATCTATTGGTAAAGGATTTGCAGGAGCTATGAAGCGCCATAATTTTGGGGGCTTAAGAGCTTCCCACGGTGTTTCCATAAGTCATCGGTCTCATGGCTCGACAGGACAATGTCAAGGGCCAGGCAAGGTATTCAAAGGTAAGAAAATGGCAGGTCACATGGGAGCGGTTAGAGTTACCACCCAAAACCTACAAGTAGTTAAGACGGATGTTGCTCGAGGTCTTATAATGATAAAGGGTGCAGTTCCAGGCTCTAAAGGTGGTTGGGTGACAATAAAAGACTCTGTGAAGAAACCTCTTGTCGATAACGTGCCGTTTCCTGCTGCACTTCGTTCTGATGTATCAAAGATCGATGAGGCGTCACAGCCAGACGGGGGTGAGGTATGAAAATTGATGTGATAAAACTGGATGGAAAGAAAGCCGGTTCAGTTGAGTTGGTCGACGATGTTTTTGGGTTAGAGCCAAGAGCAGATATTTTGCACCGTGTAGTGAGATGGCAGCGAAATGGTGCCCAAGCAGGAACTCATAAGGTGAAAACTCGGCGTGAAGTGAGTTATTCCACAAAGAAAATATATCGCCAAAAGGGCACAGGCGGAGCTCGACACGGTTCTCGGCGCGCGCCCATTTTTCGAAAAGGTGGCATTTATAAAGGTCCAACTCCCCGAAGTCATGCTTTCGACTTGCCAAAAAAAGTGAGAAAGTTGGGTCTTAAATTAGCTTTGTCAGCAAAGGCAAAGTCAGGATCTATAGTAGTAATTGACCAAGCTCACAGCTCTGGTAAAACCGCCGAGCTTGCAAAGCAAGTTCAAAGCCTTGGGTGGAAACGCGCATTGGTAATTGATGGTTCATCTGTAAACGATACATTTGCTAAAGCAGTGCAAAATATTGAAGGATTAGACGTACTACCGTCAATGGGTGCGAACGTTTATGATATTTTGAAGCGTGATACACTTGTAATAACAAAAGCTGGCGTAGAAGCATTGGAGGCTCGTTTAAGATGAGTGTTAAAGCAGAGCATTATGACATCATTCGCAAGCCATTAGTTACAGAAAAATCTACTATGGCTTCAGAAAATGGGGCAGTTGTTTTTGAAGTTTCTATAGATAGTAACAAACCCCAAATTAAGGAAGCTGTGGAAGCTCTATTTGGGGTTAAAGTTAAAGCCGTAAATACTTCTATTACAAAAGGTAAGCAAAAGCGTTTTAAGGGTGTCCTTGGACGTCGTAGAGATGTAAAAAAGGCCTTTGTGACACTGGAAGACGGTAACACTATTGATGTAACAACTGGCCTCTAACACATTTAGGCTATTATTTTGGACGTATTTTTAAGGTGCTTTATAAACAAATCTGAAACAAAGCTTTCGAAGCCCTAGACCTTTTTAACAAAGGTAGTTATACGTCCGTCGCTGAAGCGGTCAAGATTCGTTTTGACAAGCTTTAAATTGGCCACCTTCGGGGGGCTTTACCATAGGCAAAGCATCGCTTTGCCGCTTAAGCAAACGGAAGACAGAAAGCATGGCACTAAAGTCGTACAAACCAACGACGCCGGGCCAGCGAGGGCTGGTACTGATTGACCGTTCGGAGCTTTGGAAAGGACGTCCAGTTAAGTCTCTAACAGAGGGACTTAGTAAATCTGGCGGTCGGAACAATACCGGACGAATTACATCTCGACGACGTGGTGGTGGAGCCAAGCGGCTCTATAGAATACTTGATTTCAAGCGAAATAAATTTGACGTTTTAGCAACGGTTGAACGAATTGAATTCGATCCCAACAGAACGGCATTTATAGCTTTGATTAAATATCAAGACGGGGAACAGGCATATATCCTGGCTCCACAGAGGTTGGCTGCAGGTGATAACGTGGTTGCATCTTCCAAAGCTGATATAAAACCAGGAAACGCAATGCCATTCTCGGGCATGCCAATTGGTACAATTATTCACAACATAGAGTTGAAGCCTGGTAAAGGTGGTCAAATTGCTCGTGCAGCAGGAACTTACGCCCAATTTGTGGGTCGTGATGGTGGATATGCACAAATTCGGTTGTCGTCGGGAGAACTGCGCATGGTCAGGCAAGAGTGCATGGCAACTATCGGCGCAGTTTCGAATCCAGATAACTCAAACCAAAATTATGGTAAAGCAGGCAGGATGCGTCACAAGGGCATTCGTCCTTCCGTACGAGGTGTTGTGATGAATCCTATTGACCATCCGCATGGTGGTGGTGAAGGCCGAACATCTGGTGGGCGGCATCCTGTTACTCCTTGGGGCAAGCCTACCAAAGGAAAGCGTACAAGAAATACAAACAAAGCGTCGCAGAAACTAATTATTCGCTCGCGGCACGCAAAGAAGAAAGGGCGCTGATAGATGTCACGTTCATTATGGAAGGGACCCTTCGTCGATGCTCATGTGCTTAAAAAAGCTGAAGCAGCGCGCGAAAGTGGTCGGAATGATGTAATAAAAATTTGGTCTCGTCGATCTACTATTCTTCCGCAGTTCGTTGGATTAACTTTTGGTGTTTACAACGGTAGAAAGCATATTCCGGTCTCTGTTTCTGAAGATATGATAGGCCAAAAGTTTGGTGAGTACTCTCCAACTCGCACTTACTATGGTCATGGTGCCGACAAAAAAGCGAAACGAAAGTAAAGGCCATGGGAAAAGAAAAGAATCCCCGCCGAGTGGCGGAAAACGAAGCGATGGCAAAGTTGCGGATGTTAAAAACGAGCCCTCAAAAGCTCAACCTTCTTGCTGGGCTTATTCGTGGTAAAAAAGTTGATCGAGCATTGAATGATTTAACTTTCAGTAAGAAAAGAATTGCAGCTGACGTTAAGAAATGTCTGCAGTCAGCGATTGCTAATGCAGAAAACAACCATAATTTAGATGTCGACGAACTAATTGTTTCAGAGGCATATGTGGGTAAAAATTTGACGATGAAACGTGGCAGACCAAGAGCTCGAGGTCGCTTCGGTCGGATTATCAAACCTTTTTCAGAGCTAACAATTAAAGTGCGTCAATTAGAGGAGCAAGCTTAATGGGTCAGAAAGTTAATCCAATAGGGATGCGGCTTCAGGTAAATCGCACTTGGGATAGTCGTTGGTATGCAGATACTAAGGATTACGGAGATCTGCTTTTAGAAGACCTCCGTATGCGGGATTTTATCAAAGACGAGTGTTCTCAAGCAGGAGTAGCTCGGGTTATAATTGAACGTCCTCACAAAAAATGTCGAGTTACAATACATACAGCCAGACCAGGCGTAATAATCGGCAAAAAGGGTGCCGACATTGAAACTTTACGTCAAAAATTAGCCAACATGACTGATTCAGATCTACACCTAAACATCGTAGAGGTGCGGAAGCCAGAGTTAGATGCACAACTTGTTGGAGAAAGTATTTCGCAGCAGTTGGAAAGGCGAGTGTCATTTAGAAGAGCGATGAAACGTGCGGTTCAGAACGCAATGAGAATGGGTGCTTTGGGCATTAGAGTAAACGTTGCGGGACGACTTGGTGGGGCAGAAATAGCGAGAACAGAATGGTACCGTGAGGGTCGAGTGCCATTACACACTCTTCGAGCGGATGTTGATTATGCTAATGTGGAAGCTTCGACACCTTATGGGATAATTGGTATAAAAGTCTGGATATTCAAAGGCGAGATTATGGAACATGATCCACAGGCTCGAGACAGGCGTGCACAAGAGCTGCAAGACGGGCCGGCACCACGTGGTGCATCGACGCGTCGGTAGGGAGATATAAAATGCTGCAACCAAAGCGTACAAAGTTTCGTAAAATGCATAAGGGCCGCATCAAAGGTGAGGCTAAAGGTGGGTCCGACTTAAATTTTGGTACTTACGGGCTAAAGGCTCTTCAGCCAGAGCGAGTTACCGCAAGGCAAATAGAGGCTGCTCGTAGGGCTATGACCCGTCATATGAAAAGACAAGGCCGCGTATGGATAAGAATTTTTCCAGACACACCAGTCACTTCAAAACCTACAGAAGTGCGAATGGGTAAAGGAAAAGGTTCAGTCGATTTTTGGGCTGCTAAGGTAAAGCCTGGCAGAGTTATGTTTGAGATTGATGGCGTAAATGACGATATAGCTAGGGAAGCTTTGCGTTTAGCAGCAATGAAACTTCCTATAAAATCTAGGGTTGTCGTTAGAGAAGACTGGTAAACTGATAGATTATATTACTAAATTTTGGACATGTAGCTTACCGGGCTGTAACTACAATAAGACTTTTGATCATTCAGACCACTTATAATTAAAGCTAATTGATACCCTCTCTAAACCTGCTTGGTTTTGTCGTACTTCGTGCCTAAGCCAGCTCTCCCACAATAGTACTTCCCCTTCTGCTGGCTTGTGGGAGTGAAATGTTTTTAACTCAGGCCTCGCGTCTTTTTTTCGCGGCGGTGCTGACATCATCAATTGTAACCTAGGATCCTCAAATCTAATTTCTCCAGCGTCTTTTGGAATTGATACATATGTTGTGCCAGAAATTGCCGAGTGTGGATGAATGTGTGATCCGTGTGAACCTCCATCATTTAGAATGTTAATCCATATATCATCAAGTATAAGATCTCGATCGTTAAGATCGAAGTCTAAATTTTTTACAAAGCGTGCAACATGACGATCCAAAATGTCTTTTAATTCATTGAAAATTGGGAAACGCCAAACCAGATCTGTTAAAGAAGCGTAACTTGTGTAACCCTGGTAGCCGTTATCTTCGCACCATTGCTGGCCGGCTAAATCATCTTCGGCGATTGAGTGACACGACGCCTCCAGTTCTAAAATATCTATCCTATTGACGTCGGATAATTTAGATACATACAACTGTGTTACAAATAATGGTTTTATCGCCTTCATCATCGTTTTATACACGAATTTGTTTTTTTTAAATAGACGTAATTAATTTAAAACGGGTGTTGCCATTCAATAAATAAAACTGTATTAGCTCCTATCTTCAAGCGTTTCAATAGAATCGTGAGTAATGGAATGAACTAATGTCCACCAGAATATAAGTAACCCGCATGGGGCTTACTGGTGTTTGAAAAGGATCGGCTATGAACGCCCAAGAACTACGCGATAAAACACCCGATCAATTGCGTGAGCAGTTAGCTACATTGAAAAAAGAGTCGTTTAATTTGCGTTTTCAGCAAGCTACAGGGCAGTTGGAAAATACGGCTAGGATGAGAAAAGTAAAGCGAGATACAGCTCGTGTCTTGACCGTTTTAAATCAGCAAACAGATTCTGGGGAATAGGGAGCTAAAGATGCCAAAACGAGTATTACAAGGTGTTGTAACGTCTGACTCTAACGCACAGACAATCACTGTATCTGTTGAGCGTCGGTTTAAGCATCCAGTCATGCAGAAAACGATCCGGAAATCTAAGAAATATAGAGCTCATGATGAAAACAACGCTTTCAAAGTGGGTGATGCGGTGCGCATTATGGAATGTGCTCCAAAATCGAAAACAAAACGTTGGGAAGTGCTTGAGACTTAATTTTTAAGCTTTCGCGATTTTACGAAACCCTGGGGAAAAGGCAAAAGCATTAGCCCCTCATAGGTCGGGAGAAAAGATATGATCCAGATGCAAACAAATCTGGATGTCGCTGATAACTCAGGCGCTCGTCGTGTTCAGTGCATCAAAGTGCTAGGTGGCTCGAAGCGAAAGTATGCTTCTGTTGGGGACGTAATAGTTGTTTCTGTAAAAGAAGCTATACCCAGGGGCCGAGTTAAAAAAGGTGATGTTCGGAAAGCAGTTGTTGTAAGAACATCCAAAGAAGTACGTAGAGATGATGGTACTGCTATTCGTTTCGATAGTAATGCGGCGGTCATTCTCAACAACAGCGGAGAGCCAATTGGTACCCGTATCTTTGGGCCGGTAGTGAGAGAACTACGTGCAAAGAATTTTATGAAAATAATATCGCTCGCCCCGGAGGTGTTATAATGGCCGCTAAACTAAAAAAAGGCGATGAAGTAATTGTGCTTGCAGGCAAGGACAAAGGTAAAAAGGGAACGGTGACATCAATACTGCCTAAATCTGGAAAAGCAATTGTTGATGGTATCAACATGGCAATTCGCCATGAGAAACAGACACAAACAACTCAAGGTGGACGTTTGCCCAAAGCCATGCCAATTGATCTTTCGAATTTATCATTAATGGATAAAAACGGGAAGGCTACCCGTGTAGGTTTCAAGATTGAAGGTGCTAAAAAATTACGTGTAGCGAAGACAACGGGGGATGTTATCGATGCTTGATAAAGCAAATTATACACCACGATTGCAGGACGAATATAAGTCTAAAATTCGAGGCGCTTTGAAGGATGAGTTTGGTTATAAAAATGATATGATGATTCCAAAATTAGAAAAAATTGTTTTAAACATTGGTTGTGGCCGTGCTGCCGTTAAAGATAGCAAAAAAGCTAAATCAGCACAGAACGATTTGACTTTGATAGCCGGACAGCAGGCGATAATGACTCGAGCTAAAAAATCTATCGCTGGCTTCAGGGTGCGCGAGGATATGCCGATGGGCGCGAAAGTAACTCTACGTGGCGCCAGAATGTATGAATTTTTGGATCGCTTGACTACTGTTGCAATGCCTAGGATTCGAGATTTTCGTGGGGTTTCTAGTAAGTCATTTGACGGTAGGGGTAACTACGCTTTCGGAATAAAAGAGCACATTGTATTTCCGGAAATTGATTTTGACAAAATCGATGAGGATTGGGGGTTAGATGTAGTTATAACCACCACTGCTAAAACGGACGCAGAGGCCAAATCTCTATTAGGGCACTTCAATATGCCTTTTAGTAATTGAGCGCGAGAGGAATATAAAGATGGCAAAAAAAGCAATGATTGAACGCGAAAAGAAGCGAGCCAAATTGGTGAATAGATACGCAGCAAAACGCGCTGAGTTAAAAGAGATAGCTAAAGATGACAGCCTTCCAATGGAGGAGCGCTTTAAAGCTCGTTTGAAATTAGCCAAATTACCTAGAAATTCGGCTGCTAATCGTATGCATAATCGCTGTCAATTGACTGGACGACCACATGCTTACTACAGAAAATTAAAGGTCTCTCGTATTGCTTTGCGAGAATTAGGTTCATCTGGGCAAATGCCTGGAATGGTAAAGTCAAGTTGGTAGGAGAGAGTAGATATGAATGATCCTATTGGTGATATGCTTACTAGAATGAGGAACTCTCAGTTGAGAGGTAAGTCAACCGTACTTACGCCTGCCTCCAAATTACGGGCTTGGGTTTTAGACGTTCTTTTGGATGAAGGTTACATTCGTGGTTATGAAAAAACGACTGATACCACTGGCCACCCAATGTTGGAGATAAGTCTCAAGTATTACGATGGGATGCCTGTGATCAGAGATATTAAACGCGTATCAAAGCCTGGGCGTAGAGTTTATCTTGGGGTCAAGAACATTCCACAAGTTAGGCAGGGTTTAGGTGTTTCCATTGTATCAACGCCAAAAGGTATAATGTCTGACTCGAACGCTCGTGCCAATAATGTTGGTGGCGAAGTGCTTTGCACTGTATTCTAAGGGAGTTTTTGAAATGTCGCGTATAGGGAAAAAGCCAGTAGAACTTCCGCCAGGTGTCAGCGCTGCAGTTTCAGGGCAGACTATAGAGGTCAAAGGACCAAAAGGTTCAAGAAGTTTTACCGCATCTGATGATGTAACACTGGCGGTTGAAGAAGGTAAGGTAGTAGTAAGCCCAAGAGGCAAATCGAAACGAGCACGTCAGCAGTGGGGAATGAGCCGCACAATGGTTGCAAATTGTATTACAGGGGTAAATGAAGGTTTCAAGAAGGAGCTGGAGATTCAGGGAGTTGGATATCGGGCGCAGATGCAGGGGAACGTTCTCAAACTGAATCTTGGCCTGTCTCATGATGTGGACTACACTGCTCCGTCGGATGTTACGGTAACGGCACCAAAACAAACGGAGATTGTGGTTGAAGGCATAGACGCTCAAAGAGTTGGCCAAGTAGCAGCGAACATTAGGGAATGGAGGAAGCCGGAGCCATACAAAGGCAAAGGTATTCGATATAAAGGTGAATATATCTTCCGCAAAGAAGGTAAGAAGAAGTAGGGCAATAAAATGGCAAATTCCAAACGGCAACTTTTTCTAAAACGGCGCTTGCGCGTCAGGAACAAGTTAAGAAAAGTTAACTCGGGGCGTGTACGGCTTTCAGTCCATAGGAGCAATAAAAATATCAGTGCTCAATTAATTGATGATGTTAACGGTGTTACTTTAGCTGCAGCTTCGTCGCTCGAGAAAAGTATAGGTGTAGTTGGTAAAAACAATGTTGACGCATCTTCAAAGGTCGGAAAAATGCTGGCGGATCGTGCAAAAAAAGCTGGTGTAGTAGAATGTTATTTTGATCGTGGTGGTTTTTTGTTCCATGGTGGAATTAAAGCTCTAGCAGATGCTGCCCGCGAGGGCGGCCTGAAATTTTAAGGAGAGGTTAAAGTATGGCAAGAGAACCCAATAATAAAGGTCGTCGCGACGAAGCCGCTCCGGAGTTTTCAGATCGTCTAGTGGCAATTAATCGTGTTTCAAAAACTGTGAAAGGCGGTAAGCGCTTTGGTTTCGCAGCTTTGGTAGTTGTTGGTGATCAAAAGGGCCGAGTTGGATTTGGGAAAGGTAAGGCAAAAGAAGTGCCGGAGGCCATAAGAAAAGCAACTGAGCAGGCCAAAAGGAACATGATACGTGTTCCATTGCGAGAAGGTAGGACTTTGCATCATGATATGGAGGGTCGCCATGGCGCCGGGAAAGTTGTAATGCGTACTGCTCCAACTGGTACTGGTATTATTGCTGGAGGTCCAATGCGTGCTGTATTTGAGATGTTGGGCATACAGGATGTGGTAGCGAAATCAATCGGGTCGCAGAACCCTTACAACATGATCCGTGCTACATTAGATGGTCTAAGAAAAGAGGCTTCACCCAGGATGGTTGCCCAGCGACGTGGTAAGAAAGTTGCAGATATTCTTCGTCGTGAAGAGGCCCCTACTACAGAAGCAGTAGAAGCATAAAGGAAGGCTGAAATGGCTAAAACAATAGTTGTTAAACAAATTGGGTCTCCTATCAGGCGTCCGGCTAAACAGCGACAAACATTGATAGGTTTAGGTCTTAATAAAATGCATAAAACCCGTGAGCTCGAGGATACTCCGTCGGTTCGAGGTATGGTACGTAAAATACCACATTTAGTTGAGATTGTTGAGGAAAGAAATTAAAGGTATCCAGAGAGTGTCAACCAATTAGATATCCTGGCCTATTAAGGTATAATTACTGTAGGTAATAGAAATTGAAGGCTGTGTTTACCTCTTTCGTCGCAACCGGGAGGTAATTCCGGCAAAAAGGAGAAGCGACATGAAACTTAACGAATTAAGAGATAATGAAGGCGCAGTTAAGAAAAGTAAACGCGTTGCCAGAGGTGTAGGGTCTGGCAAAGGAAAAACTGCTGGCAGAGGGATTAAAGGACAAAAGTCTCGTTCTGGTGTTTCTATAAATGGTTATGAAGGTGGGCAAATGCCTCTTTATCAGAGGCTACCAAAGCGTGGATTTAATAAACCAAACAGAAAAAAATACGCTATTGTTAATCTCGGAATAATTGAAAAATTTATCGAGGCTGGGAAGCTTAACGCCAAAAGTGACATTACTGAAGATCTTTTAGTAGAGTCTGGATTAGTAAGGCGTAAGTTGGATGGAGTGAGAGTTCTTTCCAAGGGTGAGATAAAATCCAAGATCAATATAGCCGTTACTGGAGCTTCTAAATCAGCAATAGAAGCCGTAAAGAAGGCAGGCGGCAGCTTGACATTAACTTCGGAAACATCAAACTAGCCCTGGAAAAACCTGTTGGTCACTTTTAAAAGTACTTCCAATAGTAACTGGGACTATGCGTTAAACAGAGAGAAATAAATGGTATCTGCAGTAGAGCAAATGGCGGCAAATACAAGTTGGTCGGCTTTAGGTAAGGCCACGGAACTTCGTAGTCGCATATTATTTACACTTGGTTTGTTGATTGTGTATCGCTTAGGAACCTTCATTCCTGTCCCAGGAATAGATGGTGTTGCCTTAAGAGATTTCATGGAGCAAGCGCAATCAGGTATTGGTGGAATGCTAACCATGTTTACTGGTGGGGCTCTCGGTAGAATGGGTATCTTTGCTCTGGGGATCATGCCTTATATTTCAGCATCGATTATAGTGCAGTTACTTACATCTATGGTCCCTTCTTTGGAGCAATTGAAAAAAGAGGGCGAACAAGGTAGAAAAAAAATAAACCAATACACGCGATACGGCACTGTGGCATTAGCTACTTTGCAGGCCTATGGACTTGCTGTGAGCCTTGAAAGTGGTGACTTGGTTACAGACCCCGGCCTCTTCTTTAGGCTGTCCTGTTTGATTACTTTAGTTGGTGGAACAATGTTTTTGATGTGGCTTGGGGAGCAAATCACTGCTCGCGGAGTAGGTAATGGAATATCATTGATTATTTTTGTTGGCATTATTGCAGAAGTTCCAGCTGCCTTGGCTCAATTCTTCGCTTCTGGTCGATCTGGAGCATTAAGCCCTGCGGTAATAATTGGCGTAATTGTTATGGTAATCGCGACCATTGCATTTGTTGTCTTCATGGAGCGGGCCTTACGCAAGGTTTTAATTCAATACCCTAGACGTCAAGTTGGGATGAAAGTGATGGAAGGCCAGAATTCTCATTTGCCCGTCAAAGTGAATCCAGCCGGTGTTATACCTGCAATTTTTGCTAGCTCACTGCTGCTACTTCCTACAACGGTCAGTACGTTTTCTGGATCCCAAACAGGCCCTATAATGTCTACTATTCTCGCATATTTTGGGCCTGGTCAGCCCCTGTATTTAGCGTTTTTTACTCTGATGATCGTATTTTTCACGTACTTTTATACTTTTAATGTATCCTTCAAGCCTGATGATGTTGCTGAAAATCTGAAAAACCAAAATGGCTTCATTCCGGGTATTAGGCCAGGTAAAAAAACATCTGAGCACTTGGAGTATGTTTTAAACAGAGTTCTTGTGCTTGGGGCAGGTTATCTCGGTGGAGTTTGTTTGCTACCTGAAATTCTGAGAGGTCAGTTTGCGATACCTTTCTACTTCGGCGGAACATCGGTGTTGATTGTGGTATCAGTAACTATGGACACTATCCAACAGGTACAAAGTCATTTGCTTGCTCATCAATATGAAAGTTTGATTCAGAAATCACAACTTAGGGGAAAATCGCGTAGCAAGAGGCGCCGTGGAGCTGCCCGTAAATGAATATTATCCTTTTAGGACCTCCTGGTGCCGGAAAAGGGACACAAGCTCAATTTTTGGTGGAAGAGCTTGGTATGGTTCAGCTTTCGACGGGGGATATGCTCCGTGACGCGAAGGATAGCGGAACTGAAATGGGAAAGCTTGTAGCTGATGTTATGTCGAGAGGTGACCTTGTCACTGATGAAATAGTAATAGGCCTAATTAAAGAGAAATTAGAAGGAGAAAAGGGTGCAGGCTTCATATTTGATGGATTTCCTCGGACACTAGCACAAGCTGATGCCTTGGGTAAACTGCTTAACGATTGTGATATTAAATTAGATAGCGTTATTGAAATTCAAGTTGACGATAAAGCATTGATCAAAAGAATAGCAGGAAGGTCAACTTGTGGTGGTTGTGGTCAAGTTTACCACGATGAAACGAAGCCTTGGCCATTGGATGGAAAGTGTAGTAATTGCGGTAGCACCGATGTGAAACGTAGGGCGGATGATAATGAGGAAAGTTTGAAGCAGCGATTAATGGAGTACTATAAGAAGACATCCCCTCTTCTTGGGTATTACTTTGCCAAAGGAAATTTAGTTTCCGTAAATGGCCTATTATCCATGGAAGAGGTTCGCGATAGCCTCAAAAAAGTAGTAAGCTGAACATGATATTTTACTCTAATTACAAAATTTTCCTACTAAAGCCTTGACGTAGGTCGGAAATGCAAATAGGCACCCATATTCCTTGTAGGAATCAGCTGTAATATATAGCAAATCCATTTGTAAAAATGGTAGCGGAAACGTCTTAACTTAAGGGTTTTCGCGTTGTGAAAAAAGGTTCTGGTTTTACGGAACCGCAACGAAAGGAAAGATATGGCACGGATAGCCGGCGTAAATATCCCGACGAGTAAGCGGGTACCTATAGCTCTTACTTATATCACTGGAATTGGATCATCGATAGCGAATGAAATTTGCGATGCTGTAAAGATCGATAAATCGAGACGCATTAATGAACTTTCGGACGCAGAGATACTAGCCATGCGAGAGCACATAGATGCAAATTTCACAGTTGAAGGTGATCTCCGGCGCGAAGTGCAAATGAATATAAAAAGATTAATGGATTTAGGTTGCTACAGAGGTCTTCGTCATCGTCGTAATCTTCCCGTTCGGGGTCAGCGTACTCACACTAATGCAAGAACCCGTAAAGGTCCTGCAAAAGCTATCGCTGGCAAGAAGAAATAGGAGGACTAGGTCATGGCACGCGAAACACGTCGTGTAACTAAGAAGAAGGTCATTAAAAATATTGCAGCTGGTGTTGCTCACGTTAATTCTTCTTTTAATAATACAAAAATTTTAATCTCTGATGTTCAGGGTAATGCTATTGCTTGGTCCTCAGCCGGCACAATGGGTTTCAAGGGGTCTCGTAAATCTACTCCTTATGCCGCTCAAATGGCAGCAGAGGATGCAGGGCAAAAAGCTCAGGAGCATGGTGTTAAAACTCTAGAAGTCGAGGTTCAAGGACCTGGGTCTGGCAGAGAAAGTGCACTAAGAGCATTAGCAGCTATTGGATTCAACATTACATCTATTAGGGATGTGACACCCGTAGCGCACAATGGTTGTCGGCCGCCCAAAAGGCGCCGCGTTTAATTTAACTTGAATTTATCTGATAAATTCATTTTCAGCATTTTAACCTCGGGCGCGTTTGATTTTTCGGTCATGGAATCAACGCAAGAATGGAGGGACTTATGATCCACAAAAACTGGGCAGAGCTCATAAAGCCGGCACAATTAGAAGTAAAATCTGGAAACGATCAGCTTAGACAAGCGACTATGATTGCTGAACCACTTGAAAGAGGCTTCGGTCTAACTCTTGGTAATGCACTTCGTCGGGTGCTGATGAGCAGCCTTCAAGGAGCAGCAATAACTAGCGTGCAAATAGATAATGTTTTGCATGAGTTTTCTTCTATTACTGGCGTAAGGGAAGACGTTACTGATATGGTTCTGAATTTGAAGGGCGTGGATATAAGAATGGAAGTAGAGGGACCTAAGCGTTTATCTGTAAACGTGAAGGGGCCAGCCGTTGTTACTGCAGCTGACATATCTGATAGTGCAGGGATTGAAGTTTTAAATAAGGAACATGTGATTTGCCACTTAGATGATGGCGCTGATCTATACATGGAACTAACAGTTAATACTGGGAAAGGCTATGTTCCAGCTGAGAAAAATAAACCAGAGGATGCCCCTATTGGCCTTATGCCTATCGATGCAATTTATTCTCCAGTAAAAAAGGTTTCATACGACGTTCAACCTACTCGTGAAGGTCAGGTGTTAGATTATGATAAGCTTACGATGAAAGTTGAAACAGATGGGTCTATTTCTGCGGACGATGCTCTCGCTTTTGCAGCGCGTATCCTACAAGACCAACTTTCTATATTCGTGAATTTTGAGGAACCTGAGTCTGCAGACAGTGGAGATGATGATGACGGGCTCGAATTCAACCCGCTACTTCTCAAAAAAGTTGATGAACTAGAGCTATCAGTCAGGTCTGCGAATTGCCTAAAAAATGACAATATAGTTTATATAGGCGATCTTATTCAAAAGACTGAAGCTGAAATGCTCAGAACACC
>CENJ01174090.1_pt1 | contig 14221 bp, 14 predicted proteins | sample 356161 | NCBI WGS metagenome assembly CENJ01 (sample SAMEA2619531, study PRJEB7988) | marine metagenome | biome: marine biome (ENVO:00000447); feature: surface water layer (ENVO:00002042); material: "saline water (ENVO:00002010), including plankton (ENVO:xxxxxxxx)" | depth 5 m
GATGTAGACTTCAGGGTGACCAAAAAACCAAAACAAGTGTTGGAATAAGATAGGATCGCCACCCATCTCGGCGTTAAAAAATGCAGTACCGAAATTTCTATCGGTTAGCATCATTGTTATCGCTCCAGCTAATACTGGAAGAGATAATAAAAGTAAAAACGCTGTTATAAGTATGGACCATACGAACAATGGCATTTTGTGCATTGTCATTCCTGGTGCACGCATGTTGAAAATTGTTGTAATGAAGTTTATTGCTCCAAGTATTGATGAAGCCCCAGCTAGATGCATTGATAGTATTGCCATATCTACAGCTGGACCACCATGACCAGTAGTAGATAGTGGTGCGTACATAGTCCATCCTGGTCCTGCGCCATCACCCACAAAAGCTGACCCTATGAGTAGAATAATAGAAGGGGGCAATAACCAAAAGCTTAGGTTATTCATTCGAGGAAAGGCCATATCAGGTGCACCAACCAGAAGTGGAACGAAATAATTTCCAAAACCGCCAACCATTGCAGGCATTATCATAAAAAATATCATTAGTAGTCCATGAGCGGTGATCCAGACATTATACTGCTGATAATTGTCTCCCAATATTTGCATGCCAGGTTCGGCCAATTCCATTCTGATCAAAAGAGAGAATATACCACCAATTAGGCCGGCAATTATTGCAAAAATTAGATATAATACTCCAATATCCTTGTGGTTTGTTGAGAAAAAGTATCTTTTAAAAAAAGATGGTGCGTGACTTGACATAATCTATATCCCCCTTATTTATTTGACGCTAAATTCTTATTACTGCTACTAGCAAATTCCTTTTTAGCAACTTCAACCCAAGATGCGAAATCATCTTGAGAAACTGCTTTGATTGAAATAGGCATAAATCCGTGTCCTATTCCGCATAATTCAGAACATTGGCCGTAATACATACCTGGTTCTTTTATGTTGTAATATGTTTCATTTAATCTTCCTGGAATTGCATCCATTTTGACTCCCAAGGAAGGGACTGCCCAGGAGTGTATAACGCCAGATGGGTCACTTGTAATTTGCATTTTAATATTAGTGTTTACAGGTACAACTAATTCATAATCTGTGGAAAGTAATCTAGGCTGCCCTTCCTGCAACTCGTCTTCTTGTAACATTATGGAATCGAATGCAATATCATCATGATCGGGGTACTCGTAAGACCAGTACCAGGTGTAAGCTGTTGCTTTTATTGTCATATCAATTTTGCTAAAATCGTTTTGGTTATAAAGTAATCTAAATGATGGAATTGCAATCACAACTAACAATATGACGGGTATAAGTGTCCAAGCAATTTCTAACGTTGAATTGTGGGTTGTAGTTGAGGGCTTTTTATTATTTTTGGCACTAAACTTGACACAAACATAAGCTAGTAACAAAAATACAAAAATGGTTATTGCAGTTATTATCCAAAAGACGAAGTCATGAAGACTTATCAATTGCTCCATGAGCGGAGATGCAGGTTCTTGGAAGCTCAGTTGCCATTCGGAAGGTTGACCTTTAGCAAATGCTAAATTTGCATACAAGAATGTAAAAGAACTCAAGACTAAAAAATTCATAAAAACCACATATATATATTATTAATAACAATAATATAATGTTGATTTTAAAAAAAACAAATAATTATTCATTTAATTTTGATAAAAAAAAACTATAATTTATTTTTAATCAATCTTTGATAAAAAACTTACAAGGTATAAAAATTTATGAAAAGAATACAAAAAAATTGGGATGATACTAAAGTATTAAAGCAAGTTGACGAAGCATTAAAAAAATTTGATGACGGCGAGTTATTTGTAGAAGAAGTTTTTTCAGAAAACATTCTATTCGACGATAATAAAATTAAAAATGCTAGTTTTGACCAAGATAAAGGTTTTGGTCTTAGAGGTGTAGTAAATGATGAGGTGATTTTCACACACAATAGCGAACTTACTGATAAATCATTAACAAACGCCTTATCCAATCTTAAGGTTACAAGCAAAACTAACCCACTCTCACAGATAAGGGAGCATTCAAAAAGTAATTCATCTTTATATACTAGTAAAAACCCAATCAATATTGTCTCTTTAAATGAGAAAATTAATTTTCTAGAAAAGGTAAACAAATATGCCCGTGAAATAGACAGTAATGTAAAGGAAGTATCGGTAAGTCTAAATGGAAATCATCAAAATATTGAGGTTACGACAAAAAATGGAAATATGTTTTATGATTCCAGACCTTTAGTAAGGATGAATATAAACATATCTGTTGATAAGAAAGGTAAAATCGAAAGTGGTTCATTCGGAGCAGGTGGAAGATATCTTTATGAAGAACTATTCAAAGAAGGTGCTTGGAAATCTGGCGTTGAAAAAGCCTACAATCAGGCATTGATAAAACACATAGCAAAACCATCCCCAGCAGGCGAACAAACTGTAATTCTTGGCCCAGGTTGGCCTGGAATACTTCTTCATGAAGCAGTTGGACATGGTCTTGAAGGTGATTTTAACAGAAAAAAAACATCAGCTTTTTTCGATCTTTTAGGACAAAAGGTTGCATCAGATCAAATATCAGTTGTAGATGATGGAACAATTTCGGACAAAAGAGGATCTTTAACAGTTGATGATGAAGGCACACCATCTCAAAATACAGTTTTGATTGAAAATGGAATATTAAAGGGATTTATGCAGGACAGATTGAATGCTAGACTTATGAATCAAAGTTCAACAGGAAATGGCAGAAGACAAAGCTATTCTCACCTTCCAATGCCAAGAATGACGAACACCTACATGAAAAACGGAAAATATGAACATAATGAACTAATAAATTCCACTAAAAAAGGTATCTACGCCACACAATTTAGCGGGGGTCAAGTCGATATAACATCAGGTAAGTTTGTATTTAGCGCATCAGAGGCATACGAAATAATAGATGGAAAGATTGGAAGGCCACTTAAAGGTGCTACTCTTATTGGAAATGGTCCAGAAATCCTTAAGGAAGTTACAATGGTAGCAAACAACTTAGAACTTGACGATGGCATTGGGACTTGTGGCAAAGAAGGACAAAGTGTACCGGTTGGGGTAGGTCAACCAAGTCTTAAGGTTAGAAACCTTACAGTTGGTGGCACAATTTAACTTTTTTTATCATCAGTTTTGTCAAAAATTTCTTCTTCGTATGAGATAAATGACTTTATCATTATATTCCATAAATCTCTTATAAGTGACTGTGAGATCTTTCTCTGTTTTGCTTCATCATCAAGCCTATTCAATATTTCATCGATTCTTTTCTTGTCAATTATTTGGTTTCTATTCTTAAACTTTACAACATTCGTAACAAGATCTTTTCTAGCTGATATCAAGTCTAGAATTTTCAAATCAATTTTATCGATCTCAAGTCTAATCTCTTGTATGTTTTTAAACTTATTCATAAGGTCATCTAAAATAATTATTTTTGTATAGCATATCTAAATTATTAGACCATTGATTTAAATATAATTTCCTCCAAGTTTCTGCCGGAGACATTCCAAACTCTAAAATTTTTTTTAAAGGATCTAAAAATGAGTCTTCAGTTTTACCATTTTTTTTTATATTTCGATTTTTTAAACCATCTGAAGATAATTCAATAATTTTTTTTGTAAAATCAATCAAATTAATTCCGTCTGGCGTTTTTGTTTTTAGTCCTTTAATTCTTACATTTTTGTAGAAATTTTCTACCTCTTTAAAACTCCATGTCTTTATTAGCTTATAGACTTTTTCAAGTGATATTTCATCATACAACAATCCGGTCCAAAAAGCGGGTAATGCACAAACTCTAGACCATGGTCCTCCATCAGCTCCTCTCAACTCAAGAAAAGATTTTAATCTAACCTCAGGAAAGACTGTTGTAATATGAAGTTCCCAATCCTGAATATGAGGTTCATATTTATCGGTAAACTTTGTTTTACCATCCAAATAGTCTCTGAAAGTTAGACCAGACATGTCAATATATTTATTATTTCTGATTATAAAATACATTGGAACATCAAGCAAATAATCAACATACCTCTCAAACGAAAAGTTTTTTTCGTAGACGAATTGAAGTAGTCCACACCTATCATTATCAGTTTTTGTCCATATTTGAGATCTAAAACTAAGGTAATCAGTTAGCTTTCCTCCTATAAAAGGAGAATTAGCGTATAAAGCTATAATCAAGGGTTGAACTGATTGGCACACTCTAAATTTTTTTATCATATCCAGTTCACAGGAAAAATCAAAATTTGCCTGAATTGTAGTGGTTCGCATCATCATATCTAAACCATTCTCTCCAACTTTTGGCATGTAGTTACTCATAATTTCATACCTTTTTTTTGGCATTAATTTCAAATCACTTAGATCCCATTTAGGTAAAACTCCCATTCCCATGAATTCAATCTCATATTTTTTACACACTTCATTTAACTCATCGTGATGTTGATTAACTTCTGCGCATGTTTCAAATAAGTTTTTAAGGGGAGCTCCAGATAATTCAATCTGACCACCGGGCTCTAAAGTTATAGAGGAGAAATTTTTTCTTAACTCGATTATATTTTTATTTTCAAGAACTTTTTCCCAGCTAAATTTGATACTTAAATCTATGAATATTTTTTGTATGTCATCAAAAGTTATTGGTCTTAAATTCTTTTTCTTGAATCCAAATTTCTCGTGTTCAGTTCCAATCTTCCATTCATCTTTTGGTTTACAACCATTCGAAAGCTTTGATATTAAAATATCTTTGTTTAAACTGTTTGTCACTGCATTAATGCCTTCAAACATGAAAGTGTATAAATTGCTGCAGTGTCTGCTTTGAGTATATTTTGACCCAAATTAATTTTAACAATATTCTCTTTTATTATGTTTTTTTTATCATTTTGTGACCAACCACCTATTGGACCTATAAAAATAGCAAATTTTTTATAATCATTTAATTTAGATTTAAAATTCAATATATTTTCTCCTCCGGTTTCATCACAAAAAAAAATCAATCTATCTTTTTCCCATTTATCAAGCAAGTTTTCCAATGACTGAGTTTCTGAAATTTTTGGGACATTTAGAGAATCACATTGTTCAGTTGCCTCAATAGATATTTTTTTTAATTTTTCATTGGCTAGTGAAAGTTTTTCAGAATGTTCAGTTATCATAGGTATAATATTTACTACACCAATTTCACTTACTTTCTGAATTAAATTTTTAATACCACTTTTTTTTATCAAACTAAAACAAATCCAGATATCTTCAATTTTTTTTTTATGTCTAATAAATTCAAATGGGACAATAAAATCATTTTGGACAAAGTTAATTTTACATTTCCACTCAACCAAATCGTTGAAAGCATAAATGAAATCACCGCTCTCTTTTCTCATAACGTTTTTCAAATAATGGGTATGATTGGAATCAAGTAAAATCTTTTCGTCTTTCATAATTTCTTTTTCTAAGTATATTCTGATTTTGGGCATGATTTTAAGAGTGAAATTAAAAAGTATGTATAAAAAAATTATTGGAAAATGCAAGAATTTATTAATTCTGGGTCGTTATAATAATCCAACGGGAGCTCTATTATTAATGTGGCCCTGCTTCTGGGGCGTTTTATCTTTTAAGAGTCAGTTGGATCATATATTTGCATCATTATCATTATTTGTGATTGGATCTTTTGTAATGAGAGGAGCTGGTTGCTGCGTAAATGACCTTTTTGATAAAAATTTTGACAAATATGTTCAAAGGACCAAAGATAGACCGCTAGCTTCAGGGAAGGTAAAGAATTATGAAGCAATATTATTTATTTGTTTTCAGCTATTTATTGGTTTGATGGTTGTAATACAATTTAATTGGCAAGTAATTCTTTTTAGTTTTTCGATAATCCCGCTTGTTATATTTTATCCTTTCTTAAAAAGAATAACATATTTTCCTCAATTTTTCTTAGGATTAGCCTTCAACTGGGGTGTAATAATAGGACACATGACTCAAAATCAAGAATTTGACTTTCAAATTCTTTACTTATATTTCGCTGGTGTTTTTTTAACAACAGCTTATGACACAATCTATGGATTTCAGGATATTAATGATGACAAAAAGTTAGGACTTAAATCTCTTTCAATTTTAATTGAAAAAAAAAAAAACTCCTTACTACTTTTATATTTTTTAAGCCTTGCATTATTTTTTGTTTTTTTTTTTCTTAAGTTTGAAAACCAAATTTTAGTTTACATTTTTAGCTTCACAATTTTGGTTATTTATTTACATCAGTTTTATTCTTTAAAAATAGGTGTTTCAAAAATAAAGATTTTCAAGTCCAACGCTTTATTTGGCTTTTTGATATCACTTATGATTTTAATTTTAAATTATTTGTGAGGTAAAATAATGTATCGGGTATAGCAATTATCTACGTTTTCCCATGATATTTTTTCCCAATGTTTTTTTGCTTCTTCAAAGGATTTAAAAGGACCACTCTTATACTCTTTAGAATTGTCTTCTAAGACCTTGAAGGTCGTATCTTTATATGTTCCACCTACTACGAAATAACTCATAAAAAAATTAGAAATGTTAGGTTGTATTTATACTAAATTAAAATATAAATTAATAGCTATGAATAAAAATATTTTGAATGACATACTTAACAAACTCAAAAAATTAGGTTGTGACCAGTCAGATGTGTTTTTCTCAAAAACTACATCGATAAGTTCCTCGTCAAGACTAGGAAAAACTGAGAAAACAGAAAAGTCATCAGTCAGTGAGATTGGTATAAGAGCAATTATAGATAAGAGACAATCTATTATCTCAACAACAAATCTCGAAAAAAACAATATTGATGATTTGATAGAGAAAGTAGTTCAAATGGCAAAAGTTGTTCCTAAAAATGAATATTGTGGTTTGGCTAGACCTGATGTTTTAAAAGAATTCAACTCAATAGATTTTGATGCATTAAAGCTTAACGATCCTTTTGAACCTTCTTTGGCTTTAATTAAGGAGAAAGTAATAGCACTGGAGGAAAGTGCTTTATCAAACAATAAAATTATTAACTCTGAGGGAGCAGAGATTGCCTATTCAAGTAGCTCTTATTTGCTTATGGGTTCAAATGGGCTGGATATTGAAATGAATAAAACTCATAGCGATTATATTGTTGCAGTACTAGCCGGAAATAAGAATTCTATGGAAAGAGAGTATGATTATAAATCAAAAGTTTTTTTTGATGAACTTGGTGATTTTGAAAAGATTGGTAAGCAAGTTTCATTGAATGCTATTAAAAAATTAAATTCCAAAAAACTTAAAACCTGTAAATCAGACGTAATTTTTGACTCCAAAGTTTCTTCAAGTCTTTTAAGGAATCTGTTTGGTGCCACAAACTCTCAATCAATAATAAAAAAAACTAGTTTTCTTAAGGATAAAATCATGAAAGATGTATTTAGAAATGATGTCAATATTATCGACGACCCCTTGATGAAAAAAAAGTTAAGATCTAGAATTTCTGACTGTGAGGGCATTGAATCAAAAAAGAAATATTTAATAAATAAAGGTAAACTACAATTTTTTTTTAATTCACTGAGTTCATCACGTGAATTAAATCACAAACCTTCAGGTCATGCATCTCGTTCGGTATCTTCAATTCCAGGTATTTCATTTTCAAATTTATTTATGGAAAATGGAAAGACTAATAAGACAGATATGATAAAGTCAGTTAAAAAAGGGTTGCTTGTTAAAGAATTAATGGGTAGTTCTATAAACTATTCGACAGGTGACTACAGCAGAGGAGCATCAGGTTTTTGGATTGAAAATGGTGAAGTCCTTTTCCCTGTATCAGAAATAACAATTGCTGGAAATCTGAATGAAATCTTTTCATCTTTAATTCCTGCTGATGATCTAGAATTTAATTTTGGAGTTAATGCTCCTACATGCTTAGTTGAAAATCTAACACTAGGTGGAAAATAATTGATAAAACCAGTTGCACTCTCTTTTGTTGAAGAAATTTCAAAAAAAGCAATTCTTCATGCTGGAGAAATAGCAAAAAAATATAAAAACAATATCTCTATAAAATATAAATCTAAAAATCAACCAGTCACAAACGCTGATGTTGCAATAGATAATTACTTAAAACAATATTTTAACATCGAGACCCCAAGTTTTGGTTGGGTTTCGGAGGAAACAAAAGATGACAAGTCAAGATTATCTACTGAATATTTTTGGTGCCTTGATCCAATAGATGGAACCAGGTCGTATATAAATAATAAACCCGAGTATACGATATCTCTGGCACTTATAAAAAAAAACACTCCGATCATAGGATACATTTTCAACCCTGAAACAAATGAGCTTTTTTTCGGGAAAAAAGAATTTGGAGCTTTTTGTAATAATCAAAGAATTCAAGTAAACAAACAAGATGACATTTTTAAGTCAAAATTTGCTTTAAGTTCCTCAGAGATTGGAAGGATAAAGAAATATAATTTCTTTGATCATAACAACGCAATTAGCATGGGTTCAATAGCTTACAAGGTAGCATTGGTTGCAAAAGGGAAAATAGATATCGCGTTGAGTTTTACAAAAAAAAATGATTGGGATATGGCAGCTTCTCACCTAATTTTAGATGAAGCTGGAGGAGACTTAAAAAGTGTTTCCGGAAAAAATATTATTTATAATAGTCAGAGTATGCTAATTGAATCGGTTATTGCTACAAATAAGAAGTTAATGAAAAAACTTAGAATTAAATTCAGTGAATAATAATTCAAAAAAAAAAACATACGGGATGTTAAAACGGCTTTTTTTTAACTACGTAAAACAACATCAATCCAAATTATTTATATCTATTTTTTGTATGGTAATAGTCGCGGCGTCCACTGCAATAAATGCTTGGATGATGCAACCAGTTTTAGATGAAATTTTTATTAATAAAAATCAAAAACTTATAATATTAATACCATTAGCTATTGTTTTTGTTGCGATTGTTAAAGGTATCTCATCTTATTATCAATCAATCCTTATGAGCTACATCGGTTACAAATTAGTTGCAGATATTCAAAGTGAAATGTTTTATTCAGCAGTTAATTGCGATCTTTCTTATCACAACGAGGTAAATTCCGGAACCATTGTATCAAGATTTATAGCAGATGTTGGAGCATTATCCAGAGGCGTACATAATGTAATAATTAATATAATAAAAGATTCTTTGACATTCATCTTTCTCATTGGAGTCATGTTTTATCATGACGTTAAATTAGCATTAATTGCCATGTTTGTTTTCCCTGTTGCCATCTACCCTATTAGGAGAATAGGAAAAAGACTAAGAAAAATTTCTAAGAACACACAAGTAGGTTTTGGTTTACTTACTTCAAAACTATCAGAATCTTTCTCTGCAATAAAAACAATAAAATCATTTAACTCTGAAAAATTTGAATTGGATAAAATAAACAAGGAAATCATCAATATTTTTAATTTAACTTACAAGTCAACCAAAGTGAACTCAATTGCAAGGCCATTAATGGAAATTTTAAGTGGGCTAGCTATTGGGGCAATTATTTTTATTGGCGGCAGTCAGGTGATACAGGATCAAACAACACCTGGGACTTTTTTTTCATTTCTCACAGCTTTATTAATGGCTTATCAACCAATAAAATCACTGGCTAGCCTAAATGCCACTTTACAAATATCTATGGCATCTGCAGAAAGAATATTTGAAATTTTAGACCAAAAACCCTCTATCATTGAACCCATTAAACCAAAGGATAAAATATTAATTAACAGTAAAAATAATTTAAAAATTTCAAACACATCGTTTAAATACAAAAATTCAGAAAAGTTTGTCCTAAAAAATATTAATCTAGAAATAGCTGAAGGTGAACGAGTTGCATTAGTTGGATATTCTGGTTCTGGAAAATCTACGTTAATGAATTTACTTCCAAGATTTTTTGATCCCAACAAAGGAAACATTTCAATTGGTGGAGTTAATATTAAAGAATTAAGTCTCAAATTTATAAGAAACTACTTTTCAATGGTCAGTCAGGATGTAATTTTATTTGATGACACAATAAAGCAAAATATTTGTTATGGTCTAAAAAAATATAATGACAAACAATTAGAAGATGCATGCAGAAAGTCAAATTGTCATGAATTTATTTCAGAGCTTCCCAAAGGATACAATGAGATAGTTGGTGAAAATGGAACTAGATTATCGGGTGGTCAAAAACAAAGAATTGCAATTGCAAGAGCATTTATAAGAAATTCTCCTTTTTTACTTCTTGATGAAGCAACTTCATCGTTAGATTCTAAGTCAGAAAAAAAAATTCAGGACTCTCTTAAAACTTTAATTGCCTCTAGAACTGCACTTATAATAGCCCATAGGTTGTCAACTGTTATAGATGCAGATAAAATCATTATAATCAATAATGGTGAAATAGTTGATATTGGAAAGCATTCTAATTTGATAAAAAAATCAGAAATTTATAAAAATCTTTATAATCTACAATTTAAAAAACAAAATGATAAAAAAAATTTTAAAACATAATGCCTTTCAATTGTTTTTAGGCTGGCTTATTTCTTTATACATAAGAATTTGTTTCAATACATCAACATGGATTATAAAAAATGAGGGCGTTGTAACAAAAGAGTGTGTTAGAGAAAAAAGTTTAATTATTTGTTTCTGGCACAGTAGATTATTGATGGCTTGTTTTTGTTGGAACTGGGAGAAAAAACTCAAAATGTTAGTCTCTAGTCATTCTGACGGAAAAATAATATCTAATGCAATATCACACCTTGGAATACAAACGATCTCAGGTTCATCCAGAAAACAAAATATATCTTCACTCAAAGAAATGATTAAATTGATGAATAATAATAATGCTCTTGGTATTACACCAGATGGCCCGAAAGGACCAAATCAAAAATTAAAGGAGGGCTTGATATCTTTGTTAAAGAAAACTCAGACAACTTTAGTTCCTTTTAGTTATTCAGCAAAGTTTAAGATTAGATTAAACACTTGGGATAATTTTCTTTTTGTAACTCCATTTAACAAATTTGTTGTTGTTTGGGGCAATCCGTTAAAATTTGATAAAACAAAATCCTCTGATCAAAATAAAATCATTATTGAAGGAGAATTAAATAGAATCACAAGATTAGCAGACAACCTATGTAAATGATCATGCTTAAAATCTATAAATTCCTCTCAATTATTTTATCTCCAATTATTTTTTTATTCTTAGTTTTCAGGCTAGCAATTTCAAAAGAAAAAATTCAAAGTATACGAGAAAAATTTTCACTTTATAAAAACACAAGACCCAAAGGAAAACTAATATGGATTAATGGAGTCAGTATTGGTGAAGCTAAAACAGCAATTACAGTTGCTAACGAAATTAAGAAAAATAATCCCGATTGTATTATTCTGCTCACCACTTCGACTTCAAGCTCCTATGATTTAATTTCAAAAATGAAAATTAATTTTAAACTGGTTTATGCTCCACTGGATATTTCATATGTTGTAAATAGATTTCTAGCAAACTGGAATCCGAGTCTAACAATTTTCATAGAATCAGAAGTCTGGCCTAACATATTTTGGTCTTTAAAAAAGCGTTCTATAAAACTGAAGATCTTTAACGCAAGGATGTCAAAAAAATCTTACACAACTTGGAAAAGATTTAATTTCTTTGCAAAACGAATTTTTTGCCTCATTGACGGTTGTTTCGTACAAGATTTTAAGTCTAAAGAAAGATTTGAAAAACTGGGTGTAAAAAATGTCAAAAAAATTGAAAATATAAAGTTCTTATCTAAAGAATTAGATGTAGATAACAAAAAATATGTTTTTTTGAAAAACAAACTCAAGAATAAAAGAATCGTTACTTTTTTCAGTACACATAAAGGAGAAGAAGAGTTGCTTTTGGATTGTTTTGACAAATTGGAAAAAAAGATAAAAAATCTTTTCTTTGTAATCATACCACGGCATTTAGATAGGATTGATAATATCATTGAAATATTTAATAAAAAAGGAAGAGCTTTTAATTACAGAGATAATTCAGAATCAAATATTATAGATAATAATCCATTGATCGTTAATTCTATGGGAGAACTTGGTTTGTTTTTTAAATTATCTGAAATTGCTGTTGTAGGTGGCTCATTTAGTAACAAAGGTGGACACAATCCAATTGAAACCCAAAGTTTTAATTGCTCAGTAATTTTTGGTCCGCATATGGAAAATTTTAAAGAAATAAAAGATCTTATTGTCAAAAATAACGCAGGTTTTGAAGTTAGTAATTTAAATGGGTTAATTAAAAAGATAAATGTTATTCTTAAAAATAAAAAGCTTAACGAGCGAACATATAAAAACTTTAAAAAGTTATGTTTTTCATTCTCTATTAAATCAAGAAATCAACTAAAGTTCTTATTAAAATGATAGAATCTATCTGGAATAAAAAAAGTTTTTTGACTTTTTTGCTCAAACCGCTTTCATATTTATATTATTTTTTTTTCAAATCAAAAAATGTTTTCTGTTCTAGCAAAGAAATTAACGTACCCGTGTTGTGTGTTGGAAATGTTACTTTAGGTGGTGCAGGAAAAACACCAACAGTAATAGAATTAAGAAAAATTTTAAATAAATATTTTAATAACATTACAGTCCTTACCAGAGGATATAAAGGGAAAAAAAAAGGACCACTAATTGTCAAAAACATCAATACCTTCGAACAAGTTGGGGAGGAAAGTATATTACATGCTCAATATGGTCCAACATGTATGTCAAAAAACAAAATAGAAGGTGCTATTTTTTGCGAGAATATTGGTTCAGATTTAATAATTATGGATGATGGGTTACAAAGTATAAATATAAAAAAAAATTTAAATATCATGGTCGTTGACAGTTCATTTGGATTTGGGAATAATAATATGCTTCCTGCTGGCCCACTGAGAGAACCAGTTGAAGAATGCATCAAAAAAAGTCATTTAATTTTGATAATTGGTATAAAAAGAACCATAAATCAATTTACAAATGTTCCAAAAGAAAAAATATTCTGGGCCAAAAAAAAAATAAAAATAAATAACTTAAAAAAGAAAAATATTTATGCTTTTTCAGCACTTGGAAATAATCAAAATTTTTATGACTCACTCATAAAGAAAGGATTAAAAATTATAAAATTTAAAAGTTTCAGAGATCACCATATTTTCAGTAAAGAAGAAATAAATAAAATAATTCAAGAAGCAAAAAAAAATGACCTTGCTATTGTCTGTACAAAAAAGGACTTTATAAAAATACCCAGAATATACCAAAAAAACATTTTTCCCGTTGATTTAGAATTAAATATTGAAAACAAAAAAAAATTGAAGGATATAATAATGAATTCAATAAAAAACTAATTCATTTCAAATTTTATTAAAGAAAGGGGGTCCACAGATATTTTTTCTAAGTAAACTCCCCAGTGAACATGAGGTCCTGTCGCTCTTCCGGTCATACCGATCGTTCCGATCTTATCACCCTGTTTAACTGACTGGCCTTCCTTCACCGTTATTTCTTTTAGATGGGCGAAAATTGATATTAAACCAAGTCCGTGGTCAATTATAATTGTATTTCCAGTAAAAAACATATTATTCGACACTAACTTAATAATACCTGCTGCTGGTGAAATGATTTTTGTTCCTTCATTAGCAGCAATATCTATCCCTGCATGTGGTCGTCGAGGTTTTGAATTTAGAATTCTTTGACTTCCATATACACCTGACAAACGTCCCTTTGATGGCATAATAAATTTTTTTCCAAATAATTTTTTTTTTGAGCCTATCTCTTTAGCTTTAGTTATTTGTTTCTTATCAAATAAAATTCTTTCAATCTCATTCTTTGATGGTTCAACTTTATTTGTAGGTAAGCCCTTAATATTTTCAACTTTATACTTCTTTTTTTTTATTTCAAACTCTCTAATCTCACCATTTATTTCTAACTTTATTGTATTTTTTGATTTTCTACCAAATGCATAAATAAACCTTCCATTCTCGAAAGTTTTTACTTTTTTATTATTAATCGTTATATTTCCTTTATCTACTAATTGTCCCGTTATAACTCCACCTTCACAAAAACAACCGTAAAGCTTTGGAAAACTCTCTGAAGACGAGCTGTTCATAGAAAAAAATAATATAAGAAAAAAAATTGTTATCATATTTTTTTTACATTTGTTTTATTTTTATAAAACTCGATTTCTAAAATATCATCTTTTGAAATTTTGGAATCATCACATATTATTTTTTTTTTT
>CENJ01017185.1_pt1 | contig 14220 bp, 13 predicted proteins | sample 356161 | NCBI WGS metagenome assembly CENJ01 (sample SAMEA2619531, study PRJEB7988) | marine metagenome | biome: marine biome (ENVO:00000447); feature: surface water layer (ENVO:00002042); material: "saline water (ENVO:00002010), including plankton (ENVO:xxxxxxxx)" | depth 5 m
AATGATATTCGGGTATGGACACGAAATCAGGATCACCCAAGAAATAACTTCTGTCTGCATATGATCTTCTTTCGGCTTCAATCATTAAATGCATAGCTTTATAAGACTTATATTCTAAATCTCCTATATTAAATGGCTCAATCATTTTCATCATTTGAGCAAGACAAATACCCCCACTAGAAGGAGGACCCATTGATATAATCCTTAGGTCTTTATAATTAAACACTATTGGCTTTCTCCATTTAGGTTCATAGGACTTAAAGTCCTCTATCAGAATTTTACCACCAGTATTGTTTATTTTTTTTACCATTGACTCTGCAACCCAGCCCTCATAAAAACCTTTGTTACCATATTTAGAGATTTCAGTTAAGGCTTTTGCAAGGTTAGGGTTTTTAATGGTGTCACCCTTTTTAAAAATTTTACCATAAAATGTTTCTCTACCGTTGACTTTTATAAATTCATCTCTCTTACTATTTAGGCTTGTGGCTTGTTTTTCTGTAACTAGAAATCCTTTTTCGGCTAATTCAATAGATGGTTGAATTAATTCACTCAAAGGCAAGCTTCCCATTTTTTTATGAACTTCAAGAATCCCAGCCACAGAACCAGGAACTCCTACCGCTAGTCCACCAGTTCTACTTAAATCTTCATTAGCTTTTCCATCTACGTCCAAATACATATCTTCAGTTGAGCTCATAGGAGCCAACTCTCTGTAATCAATACTTCCTATATCTCCACTAGAAGTACGATATACCATAAAACCTCCACCAGTAATATTGCCAGCATTTGGAAAAACAACAGTTAAAGCAAAACTTGTAGCAACCATAGCATCAAAAGCATTCCCTCCATTTTTTAAAATTTCAACACCAATTTTAGAGGCTTCTTCTCTAGCGGAAACAACTGCTCCTTGGATGGGATTTTTTTCTAAGTTTTCACAACCGATGAAAAATAGAACAAATAAATTAAGTAAGATTAGTTTCTTCTTGATTTTAATTTCTGTCATTGATAAAATTGTTGAATTATTTTTATGATAATCTCAATCTTGCAATATACATAATTTGTATCTAAATACTTAATTAGAATTAATAGGTTGTTTATTTTTTAAAATCAGGTGTATATTTGATAAACATTAATATGCCCTTAATCAAATCTATTTCTGGAATAAGAGGAACCTTAAAAGGTAATAAAGACTCTAGTTTGAGTCCTGATGTAATTAAAAACTATACATCATCATTCATTCAGCATCTAAAAAATATTAATAAAAATAAACCTATTTCGATTGCAGTTGGAAGAGACGGAAGAATTTCTGGAATAAAAATATGTATGATTATTTCTGAGGTTTCTTTAAATATGGGAATTAAAATTATCGATTTAGGATATTCAACCACACCTAGTGTTGAAGTTTTTATTGAACAAGAAAAACTAGATGGTGGAATAATGATTAGCGCAAGTCATAATGGAATTGAATGGAATGCACTTAAATTATTTAATTCAAAGGGTGAATTCATTTCAAAGGATGATTTCGATAATATTAATAACATTATTGAAAAGAAATCATTTAAACATAGAGATGTAAATACTGTTGGAAAAATTATTAAAAATTCAAATTCAATTGAGCAACACATAGATTTAATTTTATCCCATGAATTAATAGATGTTAATAGGATTAAAAGTGCAAATTTTAGGATTGTAGTAGATGGAATAAATTCTACTGGAGGGATCGCAGTTCCCGATTTATTGAAAAGGTTAAACGTAGATGTTATAAAATTAAATTGTGAACCAAATGGGAATTTTATTCATGATCCAGAGCCATTAGAGAAAAACCTTGTTGAGTTATCAAAGTTGGTAGTCAAATATAATGCTGATCTCGGCTTAGCAGTTGATCCTGATGTAGACCGATTGGCTCTTATAGACGAAAAAGGAGGGTATTTTGGCGAAGAATACACATTAGTTGCCTGTGCAGATTATGTTCTTAACAAAAATTCTGGATCAACAGTATCTAATCTTTCATCAACTAAAGCTTTAAAAGAATTGACCCAAACAAAAGGATGTAATTATTATTATTCTGCAGTAGGGGAGGTAAATGTCGTTGAAATGATGAAGAGTAAAAAAGCTGTGATCGGTGGCGAAGGCAATGGAGGTATAATTTTTCCATCCATTCATTATGGCCGAGATGCCTTAATTGGTGTAGGACTTTTTTTATCTCATCTTGTCGAAAAAAAACTTACGGTTTCCAATCTTAGAAAACAATATCCGTCATATTATATGGCGAAAAAGAAAATAGAAATTACAAATGCTTCTTTTGAAGAAATATATCAATTTTTAAAAAATGAGTATTCAGAATGTGAAATCATCGAAATAGATGGTTTGAAAATAATTTTTAATGATTCCTCCTGGGTCCATCTTAGAAAATCAAACACAGAGGAAATTATACGAATTTACTCAGAAGCTGAGGATACTTTAAAAGCAAATCTGATAGCAGACCGAGTTATAAGTCTAGTAAACAGTTTGTAAAAAACCTACTCAACCATATATTTAAATCTGTTATGAGTCCAAAGGTACTCATATGGATTTTGTTTTATTTGTTTTTCTAACTTATCGAAAAACAAATTGGTGATTTCGTTTTCTTTGTATTCTAAAGGGTTGATTGCCAATGTAGATATTTCAGCTTCATAATAGCCTCTTCTTATTCTTTTTATTTGACAATAAAATACTGGATAATTATATTTTTTTGAGATTCTCTCAGCTCCAGTGAAGACAGGTACCTTGACTCCCATAAAACTTCTCACATATGATTTTGAATCTCTTCTTGGAGACTGATCACCAATAAAACCTAATAAACCGAAATCATTAGAACTATTCATGGATTCAATAAACTCAAAAGTTTTATATCTAGACAATAAGAATGATCCATATTTCTCTCTAGACTTAGTCATTTTATTTTCAAAATATTTATTTGTTAAAGGTGTGTAAATCCCATAAGCATTGCCTAACAAATGACTTCCAATTGTAAGCATCCCCTCCCAATTTGAAAAATGACCCAATAATAGTATTGTGCTCTTTCCTTTTTTTTCTTCATTATTAATTAACTCTATATTTTTAAATTTATACCTTCTAAGCATTTCATTTTTTGATATCGAAAAGTTTTTAATCATTTCGACCATTAAATCTGAAAAATGCACGTAAAATTTTTTCTCTAACTCTTTAATCTCTAATATGGACTTTTTCGGAAAACATAAATGCAAATTTTTTCTCACAATTTTTAGTCTAAATTTTACAACTCTATAGAGAAAATATGATAAAAAATCTGATATTATATAAAGGACCGAATAAGGTAAAAAAGATAATAAAAGGAGTAAGGGATAAGTAAGTAAAAATACAAATAAATGCAAGCCGTAAATTTTTTTTCAAATATAGTTATATTTGAAATATACTATCATTATGTTAGGTATTTCAAGTCTTCTTTTCAGTTTAATATTATCAATAGTTTTGATAAGTTTGAACGCTTTAAAAAACAATTTAAATTTTGAAAAATTCAAATTAAATGTTGGTAAGGTTAATTCAGGTGAATACTATCGATTAATTTCTTCTGGTTTTCTTCATGGGGACTTACAACATCTCTTATTTAATTGCTTTACATTATTCATCTTTGGAGACACTGTTATTATGCGTTTGGGTGAAATCAATTTCGTTTTACTTTATTTTTCTTGCCTAGTTTTTAGTGGCTGGCTTTCCGTCTATTTTAACAAAAATAATTATTATTATTCTGCTGTTGGAGCTAGCGGTGCAGTAATTGGAGTAGTTTATAGTTCTATATTACTCTATCCTAGTATGAAATTAGCTTTCCTTTTTTTTCCTATTCCTATGCCTGCGTATTTATTTGCAGTTGGATATTTACTTTATAGTCTCTATGGGTTTAAAAAGTTGAATGATGGAATCGGACATGAAGCACATATTGGAGGTGCTTTGTCGGGTTTATTATTAACTAGTCTTTTCAAACCAAATGTAATTATTGAATCATTTTACCTTTTGATTGTAATGATTGCTATTACAGTAGTTGGTTTTTTTAGTATTAAAAAAAATTAATTATTTAAAATCTGACTTATTCTTGCTGCCAATTGAGCTCCACGAAGATTCTTGTCTATTATACGACCTTCTTGATCAATTATAATAGAAGCGGGTATGGCTCTTATATTATATAATTTGGCAATAGGGTCTTGCCAAAATTTAAGATAAGAAACATGATTCCAAATTAACCCATCATCATCAATTGCTCTTAGCCAACTAGCTTTAGTTCTATCTAATGATACACCAACAATTTCTAATCCCTTAGGATGCATTTCTTTGTACAGCCTTACTAGATTTGGGTTTTCAACTCTGCATGGCCTACACCAAGAAGCCCAAAATTCAATTATAGTCACTTTACCTTTCAAATCTGACAAATTAAGTACTTCTCCAGCAGGAGAAGGTCCTTCAAAATTGGGAGCAATTTCACCTATTGAAGTAGGATTCGTTGGGGCATTTACTTTTTCAACTAAAATTTTTCCAACTCGACTATTTAAAATTTCTGGATTATAAGAAGCTGTTAATTCTTTAGCAGACTTTATGTCTATTGTCTTCTCATTAATAAGCTTTTCAAGCATAAGTACAGATAAATATGAACCTTTATTGTTTTTAGCTAAATCTAATTCAAAATTTACTAAATCAGTTTGTTTTTCTCTGTATTGATTTTGTAGGTCCTCGACTAATAAATTATCTCCTAATGAATTCGCAATTTGTATTTCATTTGCAATTTTATTTAAACTGCTAACGATAGATTTAGTTTTACTACGGTAAGAATTTAAATCATCATTTGACCTAGTTCCTTCAACCTGGGATGCATCTAAACTATCATTATATACTCTCATATCAATTCTACCAGATTCAAGTATAAAAGGGATATTAGAGGTTTTATCTTTTATAGTTATAAAATTAACATCAATCTCATTAACCTGTGAAGAAAAATTAAATCTCCCTTTACGGATAATTGCAGAATCCATTTTTATAGGCTGATTAACAGAATTAGGTACGATTCTGTAAATGACTACTCCGTCATCTAAATCAGTTGTGCCATTTAATTCAAAAGAGTTGTTATTACTTTCACAGCCAAGTAACATCGATAAAAAAAGGGCAATTACAATTCTCAAGGGTAATTTTTTTTTAAAATTAGTGAAACTTATTTAATCTAAATTACAACTTATTCATCAGATATTTATAAGCTATCAATAAACCTTATATTTGCATAAAATTATTAAGTTGGCTGGAAATAAATTTGGTAATCTTTTTTCTCTTACAACATTTGGAGAGTCCCATGGAATAGCCATTGGTGGTATAATTGATGGATGTCCTGCGGGTGTAGAGATAGATCAAACAAGAATTCAGCAAGATCTTGACAGGAGAAAGCCTGGACAATCAAAAATAGTTTCTCAAAGAAAGGAAAACGATATAGTTGAAATTTTTTCTGGAATTTTTGAAGGAAAATCTACTGGAACACCAATTGGTTTTATAATTAAAAATAAAGATCAAAAATCCAAAGATTACAATCATATAAAAGACTCATACAGGCCTTCCCATGCAGATTTTGTTTATGATGAAAAATATGGATTTAGGGACTACAGAGGAGGTGGTAGAAGTTCTGCCAGAGAAACCGCAGTTAGAGTAGTAGGGGGTTCCATAGCAAAACAATTTTTAAAAGGAATTAAAATTCAAGCCTTCGTATCAAGAGTAGGTAACATTAAATTAGAAAAACATTATTCTGAGTTAGACCTTGGAAAAACAGAAAATAATATAGTAAGATGTCCAGATTTAGGTACAGCTAAAAAAATGGAAGAACTAATTAAATCAATTCGAAAAGAAGGGGATACTATTGGAGGAATAATTACATGTGTAGTAAAAAATGTACCCATAGGACTTGGAGAACCTGTTTTTGACAAATTACATGCTCAGTTAGGAAAGGCAATGCTTTCAGTTAATGCCGTAAAAGGTTTTGAATATGGTAGTGGTTTTGATTCTTCTAAGTTTAAAGGCAGCGAACACAACGATGTAATTAGAAAGGATGGTACAACAGCAACAAACTACTCTGGGGGAGTACAAGGAGGTATATCTAATGGGATGGACATTTATTTTAATGTTGCTTTTAAACCTGTCGCAACAGTTATGAAAAAACAAAATACAATAAATAAAGACGGAGAAGAGGTTGTTTTAGAAGCGAAAGGAAGACACGACCCATGTGTTTTGCCAAGGGCAGTTCCAATTGTTGAGTCAATGGCAGCGCTTGTAATTGCTGATTATTTATTAATAAAACGTGCAAATAAAAAAAATACTAAATGAAGAAATTATTGTTATTTTTTAGTTTTTTAATGCTTATATCTTGTTCTAAAAAAAATGTCGAGGAAGAGAGTGATGTAACCTTGGTTAACTATCAACTGAGTATATTCGCTTCTGAGGGAGGCACAGTTAGTTATGACAATCCAAATAATGGTTTATTTGAGACTGGTAGTAGAGTTATTTTGGAAGCAATTCCTGATGAGGGTTTTTATTTTACAGAATGGTCAAATGGATCAAGAGAAAATCCCCTTACTCTTAATATTGAATCTGATATTACGATATTTCCAAAATTTTTAAATAAACTGAATCTTATAAAACGCTTCAGTGAAATTGTAATTGGTGATGGTGAAAATGGTCCAATGCATACCTTAAAATGGAAAGCAATGAAAATATATATACAGGGTTCATCCTTAGAAATTGAAAAGGAATTGGATGTTTTTATTGAAGAACTTAATACTATTTTATCCAATGACAATCAATTTAGCTGTGAAAAAGTAACAGATAATTATGGAGTCCATATGGTTAATTCTACTGCTGAAGAATTTTTAAATATTTATCCTGAGTATGAAAATAATGGAATTGAACTAGAAGATTTTTGGGGATATGCTAGTTGGAGTGCGAATGCACAAGGTTATATAAACGAAGGAAGAGTTTTTTTAAATAAACCAGAAATGACGTGGATTAAAGCCATTAAATGGACTATAAGGCATGAATTGGGACATGTTTTGGGCCTTAAACATACACCAGATGAGACAAGCATAATGCATCGCTTTTTTAGAGAAGACATTAACGAAGGTTTTTCAGAATTAGACAAAGAATCCTTAAGATTTTTGCATGATTCAAGAATGCCACTTAAATCTGATTTAGAAAGTTCAAATGCCATTTTAAAAAATATTTTAGGTGTAAATAGCTCCAAAAAAATCCGTAAAAATTTTAAAGTAAATCAAAAGACAATAAAGGTATCCAAAAAAGGATATGATTATAAATGCCCTAGAATTTAAAAGGCAAAACCTTTTTTCTTTTGAGTGTTTTTCTAAGTAAATGTTTTGTAATTTAATGATATGAAAAATTTACCGCTGCATTGGAAAATTATAATTGGTATGTTTCTGGGCATATTCTTTGGTCTTGGCTTAAGCTTTTTTCCAAGTGGCAAAATTTTTATCAGCAACTTCATAAAACCTTTTGGAACAATATTTATAAACCTCTTAAAATTAATTGCTATACCTCTAATTCTAGTTTCTCTTATCAAAGGCGTTTCGGATTTAAAAGATATATCTAAGCTATCAAAAATGGGTGGCAGGACGATTGTCACATATATGTTCACAACTGTTATTGCTGTAATCATAGGTCTTGTACTAGTTAATCTAATTAAACCCGGAAACTCAATTTCCAATGAAACAAGACAGGAGTTAATTGAAGCGTATTCTAGTAATACCGAAGAAAAAAGAGAAGCGGCAAACAAACAAAAATCTGCTGGCCCACTTCAAGCCCTAGAAGATATTGTTCCGGATAATGTTTTTAAATCTTTCACTAGCAATAAAAATATGCTCCAGGTTATTTTCTTTGCACTATTCTTTGGAATCGGAATGATTCTTTTACCTGAAAAAAAAGTTTCACCAGTAAAAGAATTTATCGACTCTCTAAATACTATAATTCTAAAGTTAATTGATCTTATTATGCTTTCCGCACCATACGGCGTGTTTGCATTGCTTGCAACACTCGTAGTAGAAGCACCAAGTCTAGAATTATTTGCAGCCCTAGGCCTTTATTCGATAACTCTTTTAGTAGGTTTAACTTTAATGATTTTGGTTTATGCTATAATTGTAAAATTACTTACTGGCAAACCTCCTGGTGAGTTTTTTAAAGGAATTGCACCAGCTCAACTACTTGCATTTTCAACAAGTTCAAGCGCGGCAACTCTTCCTGTAACTATGGAATGTGTTGAAAAAAATCTTGGCATTAACAAAGAGGTAAGCAGCTTTGTTTTACCTATTGGAGCGACCATAAATATGGATGGAACAAGTCTTTACCAAGGAGTAGCAGCAGTATTTATCGCTCAGGCTTTTGGGTTAGATTTAGATTTGTCATCCCAACTTGGAATAATTTTAACGGCAACTTTAGCTTCAATTGGCACTGCGGCAGTTCCAAGTGCAGGTATTGTAATGCTAGTAATTGTATTGGCTCAAGCAGGAATTCCTGAAGCCGGACTTGCTTTAATTTTTGCGGTAGATCGACCACTTGATATGTGCAGAACTATAGTTAATGTTACTGGAGATGCAGCTGTTTCCACAATAGTAAATAAATCACTCGGAAATAAATAGTTTTTAATCAATCTAAGTACTTGTGCTTAAAAGATGTATCCGGAGTAGGGCAGGTATCATAACTTCCAAACCATTTATACCGATTCCTTGCTATAAACTTATATATTCCGTCTGTTAAAAACTTAGGTATAATTGAAAAAATTAAAATTAGATTGAACAATCCACCAAGAGTTTTAATTATTTTAAAAAATGCTCTTGACTCTGTATAAATTCCATCTAATTGATCCCATACGATGACTGTATCCTTATTTGAGATATTTATATCCCGCTTGGATGCAAAATTTATCGCTAAATCGCTATCTAAGGATGAGAATCTTAATTTATCATTTTTATCCCATCGGCAAAGCGTACGTATCCAAAAATTACAAAACACACATGGTCCGTCAAAAAAGATGATTAAGGGTTTCATTTAGATTTTACTAATTCAATTTCACTTAGACTAATTTGAGTTTTAAAATTACCATAATTTACAATTGCTTTATCCTTTTTAATCGAATCAATTATACCCTCTGATTTTCCTGTAGGTATTTTTACCGTGTCACCAACAGAAAATTTAATTTCAATTTTTTTCTTTAATTTTTTCTTCTTTTTGATTTTTAAAATATCCCTTTTAGATTCATCTTTAATCTTCAAAATCTCTTTTGCAGTTACTTTTTTATTACTTGACTTTTTCTTCTCTTTTTTCTTTTTTTCAATTTCAATTATGTTGAACATCTCAGATATCAGTCTTCTTTTCTTTCCATGCTTATGATAGCTATCTACTAGAGTGCTAAATTTATTCCCAATATTTATTGTCTTTTTTTCATGTTCATAAAGAAGATTATATTTTGAAAGTTTGTTGGTTAGTTTTTCATTTAAAACTTCATTTTCATCCTTTTTTATCCTAGCACCAGTTTGTAGTCTTTTGAGTTCACTTAACTCTTCACTGTTTTTTATTCTTTCTTTTTGCAATTTGGAAATTACTCCCTCAAAACGAACCTTATCTAAATCAACCTTTTCTTTCGCTTTATCAATTAAAAAATTTTCAATACCATTTTTACTCGCTACTTCAAAAGTATAAGAACTTCCAGCTTCTCCTGTTATAAGTCTAAATAAAGGTTCAAATGTTTCAGAATCGAATTGCATATTAGCATTATCCATAAAATCTAATTCGCTCGCCATCACTTTCAAGTTAGAGTAATGAGTTGTTATGATTCCAAAAGCTCCGGAATCGTAAAATTCTTTCAAAAATACTTCAGCTAAAGCACCACCAAGTTCAGGGTCTGAACCAGTTCCAAATTCGTCAATTAGAAAAAGGGTATTTTTATTACAATTTTCTAGAAAATATTTCATGTTTTTTAATCTATAAGAATAAGTACTCAGCTGATTTTCAATGGATTGGTTATCTCCGATGTCAGTTAAAATTTGATCAAAAATGAAAATTTTTGATTTAGGATGTGTAGGAATTAAAATTCCACTTTGAAACATTATTTGTAGCAGCCCCATCGTTTTTAAAGTAATACTCTTTCCTCCTGCATTTGGACCCGATATTACTAGAATCCTCATCTCATCCTTGATTAAAATATCTTGTGGGAATGTAGTTAAGTTATTATCTTGATTATGTTTTAAAAGAAGTGGGTGGTAGGCACCATAGAGCTGAATTTCTCTTTTTTCTGAAATATTTGGTTTTACTGCATTAATAGAAAAAGCATGTTTTGCCCTTGAATAAACTGAATCTAATGATGTTAGATATTTTATATAATCCTCAAAAACATTGCAATAGGGTCTAAAAAAATCTGTTAATTCTTTTAAAATTCTTTTAATTTCCTCTTTTTCTTCAAATTCCAAATTATTTAATTCAAGAGAATATTTCATTGTTTCCTCTGGAGCAACATAAACAATACTTCCTGTCTTTGAGCTTCCTATTATTGTTCCAGTCACTTTTCGTCTATGTGATGATTTTACCGCTAGTACTCTGCGATTATCAACAAAGCTCTCTTTAATATCATCAAGGTAATCGGTAGAGTTATAATATTTAAGTGCATCTTGAAATGTCTTACCGATTTTTGATTTTACAATACCAATTTCTTTGCGCACCGAAAATAATTTGTCAGAGGCATTGTTATGTATATTGCCATAATTATCTATTACTGATGAAATTTTCTTTTTAGGTTTTTCATCAAATTCAATATGGCTAGACATACTTCGAAGAGTAGGGTAATAGCGCTTAAATTTTTTAAAAAACTTAATTAATTTATTTACAGTATAATTTGTGTTAGATATTTTTCTAAAGCCTTCGACTTCTATTGTACTATTTTCTATTTTAAGAAGCCTGATTTCTTTTAAAAATTCATCGAAATAATGATTAGGAATCTTATTTTCATTATCAAACGAAGAGGTATATTCCGAGACAAGATCTAATTGATACTCTATCTCATCTTTTTCATTTATTGGTGATATGCTAAGTATTTCATCTTTACCAATTGATGTAACTGCGAAAGATGAAATCTGTTCCAATAGAGTTTGAAATTCTAGGTCTACAGATGTTTTGTTAGGAATATTCAAAGCTTAAATTTCATAAATTAGTTGATAAAATTAGTTAAAATATGAAGGTGAGCATAAACAAGAGTTGGGAAAAGGAGCTCAGGTCAGTTTTTGAGGATTCATTTTTTAAAACTCTTGTTGAAAATGTTAAGCAAGAATATTCAAATAATATTTGTTATCCTCCTGGCAAACTAATTTTTAAGGCTTTTGATGATTGTCCATTCGATAAAGTAAAAGTAGTTGTAATAGGGCAGGACCCTTATCATGGAATAGGACAAGCAAATGGACTTTGTTTTTCAGTAAAAGACAACATACAACATCCTCCTTCACTTGTAAATATATTTAAGGAAATAGAAACAGATCTTAAGATACCTTACCCTAGTAGTGGAGACCTTACGAGATGGTCAAAACAAGGTGTTTTTCTTCTGAACTCCGTATTAACTGTAAAAGCTAACTCGGCTGGAAGTCATAAAAACATTGGTTGGCAAAGATTTACAGATATTGTTATAAATACTATATCTAGAGAAAAAAACAATATTGTTTTTCTTCTTTGGGGAAACTATGCTAAAGAAAAAGCAAAATTAATTGATGAAAAAAAACATTTGATTTTAAACTCTGGACATCCATCTCCTCTTAGTGCAAATAAGGGAGGATGGTTTGGAAATAAACATTTTAGCCAATGCAATCAATATTTAGAAGAAAAAGGTATTGAGAAAATTATATGGTAGAATAATTGACTTTATATTAACAATTAGAATTTGTAATAATTAATTGTCAATCCCTAAATTTGTAATAGAACTATAAATACTTATAATATATAATAATATGAAAAAAATAATTTTACTATTTGTTGTTTCATTAGCAGTCTACTCCTGTGAAGCACCAAAAGCTAAAGAACAAAACGTTAAATCAGGGGCGGCAGCTCAGATTGAATATCATATAACTGACTGGGAAAGATCAAAAAATCATGCATTAGCTGTTATAGAGGCTATGCCAGAGGACAAGTTAGATTTTAAAGCTACTCCAGAAGTAAGAAGTTTTGCTTTTGATATAAAGCATATGATTGGAGGTAATTACGGTATGATTGCCAATGCTTTGGGTGTTGAGGCACCAAAAGTTGATACTGAGTCAATCAAAACAAAAGCAGAACTATCTCAGGCTGTAACTGAATGCTATGATTGGGTAATTAAAAGTTTAGGTGAATTTGATATATCTAAAAACTCTGAAATGATTGAATATTTTGGAAAGTTTAAACTTACAAGAGCAAGAGCTATTATTAAGGTGTATGAGCATCAAGCACATCACAAATCAAAAGCTATTGCTAATCAAAGATTAGCAGGTGCTGTACCTCCAGGGTATGCGCCGTTTCTTTTCGACTAAATTATAAAGACCCTCCAAATGGAGGGTTTTTTTATGTTCAGTTAAAAATTCTTTCCTAATTCAAATCTTTAATTATCTTTACAACAGGGATATAATTTAATTAAATAACTATAAAGATTACTTCTCATAAACAATCTCTTCCTATATTTTAAAGATGTCAAAATTACCTGAAAAGCATCAATTTTTAGATTTATCTGATTACGGTCGTTCTTTTGGACACTTAATAGCAACTAAGCTTATAGATACTTCTTTAACGCCTATTCATGTAACTACCATGTTTCTAATTACTGGATTTGTAGCTATAGGGTTATTACTAAAAGGATATCTTATTGCCTCAGCTCTTTTGTTACTCTTAAAATCTATTTTAGATGCTGCAGATGGTGAGTTAGCACGTCTTAAAAAAAAACCGTCTTATTTTGGTCGCTATTACGACTCAATATCAGATTTAATACTTAATTTTTGTTTTTTATTAACCCTTTGGTATATAACTGATATTTCATTCACTTATATGATAATCGCTTTTTTAGCAATTCAACTTCAAGGAACACTTTACAATTACTACTATGTTATATTACGAAATTCAGTAAAAGGTGATTCAACTAGTCGGATTTTCGAAAATACTACTCCTAAGGCATTAAATGGAGAGAGTAAATTAGCGGTTAATATTTTTTACAAGATTTACCGCTTACTTTATATTCCTTTTGATAAGACGATTTATTATATGGATCAAAATGCTGTAAAAAGTAAACCATTCCCGAAATGGTTTATGACGCTAGTATCAATTTATGGTCTTGGTTTTCAATTATTTATTATGGGACTTATGCTTGTTTTAAAACTACAAGCATTTGTTATACCTTTTTTTATTGGATACTCCGTATTAATAATGGTTTTTATTTTTATAAGAAGGGTATTTCTTAAGGGCTAAAGGTCCGATGTTGTTCCTATAGGTTATCCTCCAATTTTTTTCACAGAATGACCCATTTTCAATAAAATATCTTCTATTTTATCCCTATTATTTCCCTGAATAATTATTTCCCCGTCTTTAATACTTCCTCCAACGCTCAGTTTACGTTTTAGGTTTTTAGAAATATTTATCAAAGTATCTTTATCTATATCTATTCCTTTAACTAGAGTAACTATTTTACCAGATCTTCCTTTTTTGCTAAAATGTAATTCAAAATGTAACTTTTCAATTTCCTCTTCAATTGGATCAATAACGTCCTCCTTGTCAGGCGACAAATTATCAAATTTTATAGTTGATAAATCGGAAAGACTATTTAACTTCTTTTTCATTTAATAGCTAATTTAACATATTCATTAGTATTTTTAAATCTTATATGAGAGCTGTTTTTTTTATACTTTTAGGATTATATCATTTAAATATAATGTCACAAACCAACGAATATTTTAAAGACATATCTAAGTATCCAACTGAAATAAATAATGGAAACATTATTTCTAGAATGATTAATGGGCTAGGTTATAGGTATTACTGGGCAACAGAAAAATTAAATGAAAATGATTTAATATATAGGCCATCAAAAGATGCTTATTCAACAAAAGAAACTATGGTCCATATTTTCACCCTTTCTAAAACAGTATACAATACGACTTTATCCAAAATAAATGAAAG
>CENJ01019380.1_pt1 | contig 14211 bp, 13 predicted proteins | sample 356161 | NCBI WGS metagenome assembly CENJ01 (sample SAMEA2619531, study PRJEB7988) | marine metagenome | biome: marine biome (ENVO:00000447); feature: surface water layer (ENVO:00002042); material: "saline water (ENVO:00002010), including plankton (ENVO:xxxxxxxx)" | depth 5 m
ATCGATTAAATTCCAATAAAATTGTCTTCGAAACAATTCTTCATCAAATTTCATTCCATTATAAGTAACGTGAACAAGCTCTTTTGTTTTTCCCCATCCAAGCCATTTATTTTTTAAGAAATGCATCATGTCAAAATGAGACATTCCTTCATTAAGATTATTGATTTGCCTGTGAGTTTCATATGCGCCCTTTGTAGGAACAACCCACGGAAGTACTTTAGAATTTAAATTTAGCTCTTCTTCAACGTTGAATTCATTATCAGTCAAAACTGATCCAATTTGAATAATCTGAGAAAACCAGGTGTTAAGTCCAGTGGTTTCCGTGTCGTTAAATACGTATGATTTTTGGGCCATGAAAGATAATTATAATTTAGAAAAATCTTTTATGATGAAAGAAATTACTTGTAGTAAGCGTTTTCTGTTTGACTGTGATCAGTAGAATCGATTATTTCGGTAAGCTCTGGAATATTATTTTTTAAAGTTTTTTCTACGCCATCTCTCAAAGTTAAGTCAACCATTCCGCAACCTTGACAACCGCCACCAAATTTAAGGATAGCTTTAGTATTCTCAAGGACTTCAACTAAGTGAACTTCGCCTCCGTGAGAAGCTAAAGAAGGATTTATTTCACTATACAAAAAGTAATTAATTTTATCTTCAATACTGCTATTTTCACTAAGACTTGGCATCTTGGCATTTGGAGCTCTAATGGTTAGTTGACCGCCAAATTTGTCTGGATTGTAATCAACTTTGATATCTTCTAGAAAAGGAATGCTTAAGCTCTCAAGAAACACATTTATTTTTTCTAGCTCAAACAGAACATCGTCTGCTTCTTGCTCGCCTTCTTTGCAGTAAACAATACAGGTTTCAGCTTTGGGAGTGCCAGGATCAGAAACAAAAATTTTTATATTAGTTGGTTCCTCTTGTTTAGAAAGAAGTTCAGATAAATACTCCTGAGCTGAATCAGTTATATTCAAATTTTCCATGAGGATTAAATTTTACCTTCTAATTCTGGAACCACATCGAAAAGATCGCCGACCAGGCCATAATCAGCCACTTGAAAAATAGGAGCATCTTCATCCTTATTAATAGCGACAATTACTTTACTGTCTTTCATTCCCGCCAAATGTTGAATAGCGCCTGAAATACCTACAGCAATATATAAATTTGGAGCTACAATTTTACCTGTTTGACCAACTTGATAATCGTTAGGAACAAATCCAGAATCAACAGCTGCTCTAGAGGCACCGATTGCAGCACCTAATTTATCTGCTATACCTTCAAGCAAGGAAAAATTTTCGCCGTTTTGCATTCCTCTTCCTCCAGAAATAATCACATCGGCAGCAGTTAGCTCAGGTCTGTCAGATTGAGCTATTTCTTCTTTAATAAATTCAGAAATTCCAGAATCATGAACTTCTTCCATGGTGACAATATCTGCTGAACCAGTCTCTGCGGAAGTAGCATCAAATGCCGTTGTTCTAACCGTTATGACTTTTTTTTCATCTGTAGTCTTTACTGTTGCGATGCAATTTCCTGCATAAATCGGGCGTTGAAAAGTGTCTGGACTTTCGACTGCGCAAATATCAGATATTTGACTAACATCTAAAAGAGCAGCAACTCTTGGCATAAAATTTTTGCCACTAGTTGTTGTTGGGGCCAAAATAAAATTGTACTCAGCAGCAATTTTTGCAACCAATGTTGCTATATTTTCTGCTAAAAAATGCTCATATTCTTCTGAATCTATTAAAAGTACTTTTGTAACACCTTCTATTTTACTTGAAGCTTCAGCTACGCTTGCACAATCCTTTCCTGCAACTAAAACGTGTACATCTTCATCGAGTTGTTTTGCTGCAGTTACAGTGTTTAGAGTAACTGGTTTTAATTCGTCATTATTGTGTTCTGAAATTACTAGTGCTGTCATGAAATCACCTTGGCTTCGTTTTTAAGTTTATCGATTAATTCATCTACGCTTTCCACTATCACCCCAGCTTCTCTTTCTGGAGGTAAAGATACTTTTAATGTAGATATTCTAGGGGCAATGTCTAAACCAAAATCTGAGGCAGGCATTACATCGAGGGGTTTAGATTTTGCTTTCATTATATTTGGTAGTGATGCGTACCTTGGCTCATTAAGTCTTAAATCAGTAGTCACAATTGCAGGTAAATTTACCGAAACAGTTTGTAAGCCGCCATCAACTTCTCTGGTTACCACTGCTTTACCATCGGCAATAGATAAATCTGAGGCAAAAGTTGCCTGAGGATATCCTAATAAAGCAGCAAGTTTCTGACCGGTTTGATTGTTGTCTCCGTCAATTGCTTGTTTTCCCATAATTATCAAATCTGGACTTTCCTTTTCTACTACTGCTTTTAAAAGTTTTGCTATTCCTAATGGCTCAAGCTCTGTATCAGATTCAACTAAAATTGCTCTATCCGCTCCTAAGGCTAAAGAAGTTCTGAGTTGTTCTTGAGATGCGGAAGTCCCTATAGTTACAGAAATAATTTCTTCAGCAGCCCCTGCTTCTTTCAATCTTACAGCTTCTTCTACAGCAATTTCGCAAAAGGGATTTATTGCCATTTTGACGTTATTTAGATCAACCCCAGATTCATCCGACATTGGTCTTACTTTAACGTTGTAATCGACAACTCGCTTAATTGGAATAAGAATCTTCATATTTATAAGTATATTATATTTGAATTATTTCAAAAAAACCCCATTCTAAAAGATATACTGCTTATCGGCAAAGCTTTAGAATATAAAATTATATGGTTTGAGGGTTTAAATGAGTGAAGAAGTTGCTGTAGATTCAATGGAGTACGACGTGGTTATCGTCGGTGGAGGACCATCTGGTCTCTCTACAGCCATCAAATTAAAACAACTAGCTGCTGAAAATAACTCAGATATAAGCGTTTGTTTGATCGAAAAAGGATCTGAAATAGGCGCTCACATATTATCAGGTAATTGCTTTGAACCTACCGCACTTGATGAATTGATTCCTGATTGGAAAGAAAAAGATGCTCCTTTGAATTCTCCAGCAAAAAGAGACATCGTTAAGTTTTTCTTATCTGAAAAATTATCTTTTGGCATACCATTTGCGTCTTTCTTTGCTCCAAATTTTAATAATCACGGAAATTATGTAATGAGTTTGGCTAATTTCTGTCGCTGGTTAGCTACTCAAGCTGAAAACTTAGGAGTCGAGATATTTCCGGGTTTCACTGCAGCTGAAGTTATCTATGAAAACGATACAGTAAAAGGAATTTTAACTGGTGAAATGGGAGTTTCTAAAGAAGGTGAAAAAAAACCTTCCTACCAACCTCCAATGGAATTAAGAGCAAAATACACAATTTTTGCTGAGGGATGCAGAGGTCATCTTGGAAAGAAATTAATTTCGAAATACGCATTAGATGCAAACTCTGATCCACAACATTATGGAATAGGTTTTAAAGAGGTCTGGGATATACCAAAGGAAGTTCATTCTGAAGGAACAGTTATGCATTCTTTCGGCTGGCCAAGTAAATCAAACGCAGGATCCTATTGTTACCATGGAGAAAATAATCAGGTTTACTTAGGTATTGTTGTGCCATTAGATTATTCCAACCCTCATATAAGTCCCTTTGATGAATTTCAGCAATGGAAGCATCATAAAGACATTAAAAAACTTCTAGAAAATGGTACAAGGGTAGCTTACGGAGCCAGAGCTCTAACAAAAGGCGGTTACCATTCAAGACCAAAAATGACCTTTCCTGGAGGAATTTTAGTTGGTTGTGATGCTGGGTTGATGGTTTTCACGAAAATTAAAGGAACACATACAGCCATGAAATCAGGGATGCTTGCAGCTGAGAGTGCATTTGAAGCTATCAGCCAAGATAAGATTGGTGAAGATTTAATAGATTTTGAAGAAAAACTTAAATCTTCTTGGATTGAGAATGATTTATACAAGTCGAGAAACATGACTGCTCTTCTCCACAAATATGGAGCCTTAATTGGTGGCGTAATAATGGCAATAGAACAATTTTTATTTAGAGGTAAATTTCCATACACTTGGAGACATAAAACCCCAGACTATGCTTGTATGAAAAAAGCTGCTGATTGTGAAAAGATAGAATATCCTAAACCCGATGGCGTAATTAGTTTCGATAAATTATCTTCTGTTTTTCTTTCAAACACTAACCACGAAGAAGATCAGCCATGTCATTTAACCCTTAAGGATTCTTCCATACCTATTTCTGTAAATCTTCCCGAATACGATGAACCCGCTCAAAGATACTGTCCTGCTGGAGTATACGAAGTTGTAGAAAAAGATGGTGAAAACAAATTTCAAATTAATGCGCAAAACTGTGTTCACTGCAAGACTTGTGACATCAAAGACCCAAGTCAAAATATCGTTTGGGTGTCTCCTGAAGGAATGGGTGGTCCCAACTACCCCAATATGTAGAAATTCAAAAACTACTTAGTCGTTTTGATATTGATAGTAACCTTCTACAGGTATCATTAAATGAGCATAATCCGTACCAGGAAACATAACGTAAGGTTCGCCTTTTCTAAAATCGGTTGTAAAATTTTCTATAGTCTTAGGGTCCTTAGGCATTAGCATCAGATGCGGACCAGATTCAATCCATTCTCCAGGAGTCGAATCTTTTTTATTTAATACTCCTGGAACTAAATTGTCTTCGCCAACATCGCCATGAAGCATCCACATATAAGAATCTCTTGTTAAATTTGGTTTTTTTCCTTCGCCATATGCCATCATCCATTTCATACCTTCATCGTCGTGACAAACTGGCATTGCCTCGTGAGCTGATTTCCAACCCATTTTAGGAAATGGTCGAGGATTTCCATGTTGGCAAATCCATCCATTAGTACCTTCTCTTAAAATTTCTCCATTTCCACCTATGACAGTAGCAAAATCGCCTATAAATGAAGGCGCCGCAGAAGAATAAGTTTTAATTTGCCAATCTGCCGATGAATGATCATGAAACTCGTGCTTGTGGTCGTCACTCAAGATGTTAAAGCTTAAAACAGAACTTAAAATAATAAGTATGAATTTCATTTTTTTCTCCTAAAAAAATTATTTTATTGCCTTTACTCAAAATGTCCAAGACTAAATCTTTTATTTGAACTTAAAAGATAAAGTTCCTTTCTTTTATCATCCATTTCTGCTTCTTCAATTAGTTGATAGTAAACATTCCTGCTTAACAAGGCCTCAAGATTTTTTCTTATTAGCACATAAGGAGAAGGTTCTTTTTTTTCCGAAATTTCAATCCTCATAGGGTGTTGAGTGCTTAAGGGTACTATTTCACCAACATTTGTTCTAAACAAGTAAGTTTCAATCCCTTTAACAGTTTCTTTATTGTAGGTCGTAATTACAAAAGGTTTATCTTCAACTTCTAACTTTATCTTTTCATGAGGAGTCACCAAATAATAAAAACCGTCGTCATCAAATCTGATAACAGAACTAAATAAATTAACCATTTTTTCTCTTGAAATAAGAGAGTTCATGAAGTACCACTTGCCATCTCTGGTGATTTTCATATTCACATTTTCGCACAAAGGAGGATTCCATTTTTCCACGGGAGGAAGGCCTCCATTATTTTTTTGAGCTTCCATAATACTTTGAAAAAGACTGACGGTTGTGACCATAATTAAGTAATTAGTGTAGGTTCATTTTCTAATTTAATATCAAATCTTTTAAATATTTCATCTCTTATTTTATTTGATAAATTTATAATATTTTCAGATTTTTCAGAAGAATTAACCAGTACTAAAGAGTGTTTTTTTGAAACGCCACACTCTTTATCCTCATGCCCTTTCATCCCAATTTTTTCTATGAGCCAGGCTGCAGAAATTTTGTATTGATTTTCCTTAATGCCATAAAATTTTAAATCCGAATAATCCGATAATAATTTATCTAAGTGAGTCTTGGATACAACTGGGTTTTTGAAAAAACTTCCTACATTAGGTTCCTCCTCTGGATTTATTAACCTATCATTTCTTATTTTTAATATGACGCTCCTTACTTCTTCACCAGAATTAATATCGATATCTTTTGGAATAGATTCATAAGCTAAGTTTGGTTTAAAAGCTTCACTTAAAGAAAATTTAATTTTGGTAATGAAATGATTAGGAAGTTTCTTGAAAATACTTTCTCTATAACCAAATTTACATTCTTGTAAATTAAATACTTCTAGATTTCCAGTATTTAAATTCATAGTTTCCACATAATCGATAAAGCTCGATACTTCGACACCATAAGCGCCTATATTTTGGATTGGGCTACCGCCAACACTGCCTGGTATTCCAGATAAATTTTCAAATCCATATAGATTAGCCTCAAGACAAACTTTAACTAAGTTATCCCAGTTTTCTCCGGAGGCTGATTCTACAGAGTTACCCATTATGTTTATCCCAAGAAAATTATTTTTAATAACAATGCCTTCTAGATCATTGAGAATAACAACATTGGTTCCCTCACCCAAGATCCAGAATCTATTTTTTGATTTTCTTATTTTCTTAGATAGCTGATACAAATCCTCATAGCTTTTTACTTCATATAAACTTTCACAAGAATATTCGAATCTTAATGAATTAAAATTCTTTAAGCTTTTATTTGTCATTTTCAATAAGCTTGTTAGCTAATTTTAAATCTTCGTAAGTATCAATTCCAAGATGAACCAGTGCTTCTGATCTAATCATGTGAATCGGTATATTGTTGTCCATCGCTCGCATCTGTTCTAACTTTCGATTAATTTCATTTTCTGATTTTGGTAGCTTAACTATTTTTTTTAAAGTATTTAACTTGAAACCATAAATCCCAAGATGAATCCAAGTTTTTTTATCTAAGCTGGTTTCATTTCTAAAAAAATCTTGTGCGACAGAATCTTTTATCGAAACCTTTACTACATTAGGATTTTTAAGATCAGACTTATTTTTTAGGTCGGTAAACATTGAAACCATTTCAACGTTTTCTTCTTGAAGTAACTCAAAAATATTATTCATATCTTTCGGATCTGAAAATGGCTCATCTCCTTGTAAGTTGATGACAATATCTTCATCAAATAAGCCCATTTTTTGTGAAGCTTCGAAGATCCTTTCGGTGCCATTTGAATGATCTGAATTAGTCATGACAACTTCACCGCCAAAATTTTGAACCTCATTGGATATGGACTCAGAATCAGTCGCTATTATTACTTTATCTGCTACTGATCTTGATGCAGCCTCATAAACCATCTCAATCATTGTTTTACTGCCAATCAATTTAAGAGGTTTTTCGGGTAATCTTTCAGATTGAAGGCGGGAAGGTATTAAAACTATTTTATTCAAGATCTTAATTTTTCAATAATTTTCTCTTCCAAATTTTCTGATATTGAAGCCTCAACTTTTAGATACCAAAAATTATCACTTAAGTAATCGCATTTTACGGCATCTTTTTCAGTCATGATTACAGGTAAATTAGTCAATTGCTCAAAATCACTTTTTGAAAAATTATAGTGATCGGGATAAATATGCTCGATAACATCAAAGCCCAAGCTTCTCAGTGATGAAAAGAAATTATTTGGATTAGAAATTCCTGCCACCGCATGAACCATCTTCTGATATGGCCAATCATGAATTTCGTAGATTCTTTTCGTATAAATATTTACCCATGAGATTGGTTTGTATGTCATCAAGAATTCATTTTCCTTTCTTTCCGTCTCATCATTACAAAATGAATTTGTATTCACCACAAAATCTACTTCATCAAGTCTTTTAATTGGTTCTCTGAGTGGGCCTGCTGGCAGCATTAATTTATTACCAAATTTTTTGATCCCATCAACCATGGCGATTTCAATGTCTCTTCCTAGTGCATAGTGTTGAAGGCCGTCATCTGTTATCAACACATCGCAGTCAAAATTATCTAGTAAATATTTTGACGAATCGACTCTTTTCGGACCAATCACAAGAGGAGATTGAGTGGAGTTAGATATTATCTTTGCCTCGTCTCCAGAATTATAAACCTGAGTATCAAAATCTACAGAAAGTGGAAATTTTTTCGATACGCTTTTATAACCTCTAGAAATTATTCCAGGCTTATATCCATTTTTCTTCAAGGTGTTTGCCAACCAAATTACAAAAGGAGTTTTGCCATTTCCTCCGACTGTTATATTCCCAACAACAATAGTTTTGACAGAAGCTTTCCAAGACGTTTTTGATAATTTTTGTCTTCTGTATTTAGAGACTAAACTAAAAATGATAGATAACGGATAAAATAATTTTATCCAAACTTTATTTTTGTACCAAGCATTCTCTATTAAACCGTTATGCAATGATTCTTCGATTTTAACTTCCGGAACAAAAATGGGTTTTTTCTCTTCAATTGTTGGTTCTATGTCAGCAAATTGATTTTTATACAAATCAAAATAATCTCCTTTCTTCTCAATTAGCTGCTTATGCGAGCCTCTTTCCGAAATTCTTCCGTTACTTAAAACTATTATTTCATCGGCGTTTTCGACTGTTGACAATCTATGGGCTATTACAAGAGTAGTCTTTCCTTCTTTCAAGTTATCTACAGCTTGTTGAACCAACGTCTCTGATTCTGAATCCAGGGCGGAGGTAGCTTCATCTAAAATCAATATAGAACAATCTTTCAATAAGGCTCGAGCGATTGCTATTCTTTGTTTTTGACCTCCGGATAGTAAAGTTCCATCGTCTCCGATTTTTGTATCATATCCTTGAGGTAGTTTAGAGATAAATTCATCTGCGCATGCTTTTTTTGCTGCGTTAATTACTTGATCCTTAGAAGCTTCTGGATTGGCAAATCTTATGTTATTCAAAATAGAATCATTAAATAAAATTGTATTTTGACTGACAAAGGATATCTCTGATCTTAATGATTTGAGACTGAACTCATTTATATTTTCGCCATCTAATTTAATCGCCCCCTCTTTGATTTCGTAAAATCTAGGTATTAAATTAACTAAAGTAGATTTTCCAGCACCAGAAGAACCCACTATTGCTAAAGTTGAACTTTTTGAAACGTTAAAACTTATATTTTTTAAGGAATCAAAATCCATTCCATCGTAACGAAAATTCACATTAGAAAATTCAATTTCTCCTTTGGAGTTGTTTAATTCTCTTTCTCCATGGTCCTCTTCATCTTTTTCATCGATTTGATTAAATATAACTTCTGCTGCTGCTAAGCCTCTTTGAATCATCGAATTAGTAATCGAAAGTTGTCTTATAGGTTTTGCTAGCATTGCAGCCGCGCCAAAAAATGCAATGAAAGTTCCAGAAGACATTTTTGTAACTACTGAAGCATCTATCGCAAACCAAGTAATAGTTGCCAGTGCAATGGATAAAATAATTTGTATCAGAGGAGAGGCGATTGCGTTTGTAGACTCTAATTTTAAACTTTGAATTCTATTATGATCACTTGCTTCTACAAGTTTTTCGTATTCTGACTCTTGCCTTCCAAACAGTTTCACTTCTTTGTTTGCATTAATGGATTCTGAACTTAAATGGGTTACATCCCCCATAGCATTTTGAATTCTGGTACTTACTCGCCTAAGTCTTTTTCCTGCAAGAAAAACTATTCCGGCAATGAATGGGCTGGTAAAAACTAGGACAAGGGTTAATTGCCAATTCAAATAAATAAGATATCCAATAAGACCGATGACGATTAACCCCTCTCTTAAAATTATTTTTATTGCTTCAGTTCCAGCTTCGCTTACCTGAGAAACATTAAAAGTAATTCTTGATAAAAGATGCCCACTGGTATTTGAGTCAAAAAATTTTGAGGGCAAGTTAACTATTGTTACGAAAAGGTCTGATCTAAGATCATGCACAAGTTTAGTAGCTACATAGGCCATGAAGTAAGAACCTAAATAAAAACCTATTCCTCTAACCAAGGCTAAAACTACTAGGGCTATAGGTAAATATAAGTATTGGTCTGCAACAGGATTAGAAACAAAATCTACAATTTGTCTAAACCATTCAGCTATTGCAACCTGGGAACCTGCAAAAATTAAAAAACCAAAGAAGCTTAATAGAAAAAAACCATAACTTGGAACAATGTAACCAACGAGTCTTGAATAATTAGATTTTTTCTTCGCCATAAGTACTATTTAAGTTCAGTGGCGTTAATTTCAACGCTATCGAAATTATTTTTATTCAAAACATCCATGACCGTAACTAAATATTGATATCTTGTGTCTGAATCTGCCGATATTACAGCTTTTTTGTTATCTGGATAATTATTGATTATGAAATCGTTTAGAGATGTATAAGAAAATTCATTCAAGCGCTCGCCATTAAGAATAACTTCTTCAGCTGAATTGATTTCAATAATAAGATTCTCTTCTGCCAAACCTTTAAGTTGATTGGAATTCACTTCGGGTAAACTTAATTCCATAGTGGTCAATTTATCAAATTGACTGTTCAGCACAAAGAAAATTAATAATAAGAAAACTATATCAATCAGAGGAGTTACTTCTAAAGATAGCTCCGTATTTTTTTTCTTTAAAAATTTCATTTATCTTGATAAATGATCAATTAATTTATTAGATTCTTCTTCTAACTCAAGAGAATAATTCTCAATGGTGCGAGAAAAATGCCGATAAAATATTAAAGTTGGAATGGCTACTATTAAACCTGCAGCAGTAGTAACCAAAGCTTCAGCTATGCCGCCAGCTAGAGGACTTACAGATCCTAGATTAGACTCCAATAGGTTACTGAATATATTAATCATCCCCATGACTGTTCCAAGTAATCCAAGGATAGGGGATACCGTAGCTATAGTCCCTAATAAAGATAAATACTGTTCTAGGCGGTTAACTTCAAATCTACCTACCTCTTCAGCTTTCAGCCTTAAACTTGTTTTATCTTTATTTTTTTCTCTAATCAATTTAGCAAAAATGCTTCCAAGAACTGAATCGTTAGACATTTTTTTTATTTTTTTTTCTGACAACGAGTCCTCTGAAACTAAAGAAATCAAATTTTCAGTCAAGTTTTTTGGAATTATTATATCTCTGGCTAAATTCCAAGTTTTTTCTAAAACGATAGCAAGTGAAATTATGGAAAGTAATATGATTGGCCAAATAATTATTCCACCAGATAAAATAATATAACTCATATGAGCTTATATTATGCCTGAATCCATAATTAAGGTTTGATCTGAAATTTCTTTAAAATTCTCATCATGCGTTGCTATTAACAAGCTTGATTTTATATCTTTTACATAGTTTTTTAGTGACTCAATAACGTCTAAAGAAGTTTTAGAATCTAAATCACCAGTCGGTTCATCCAAAATTACTAGACTAGGAGAGTGAACCATGGATCTTGCAATTGCTACGCGTTGTTTTTCCCCACCTGACATTTCACTTGGTTTGTGAGAAAAGCGATGGCTGAGACCCAAGGTGTTTAGTATTTCTTTAGATTTCTCTAGGGCTTCTTTTTTTTCATAATTATTCATCAACAAAGGTAAAGAAACATTTTCGATAGCTGTTAATTCGTTTAAAAGATAATGAAATTGATAAACAAAGCCCATATCACTTCTTCTTAATTCAGTAAGTTTTTTTGAATTAAGGTCATCATAACTTTGATTTTTGTAGAATATCGTTCCAGAAGTTTTTTGCTCAAGCCCCGCAAGTAGATGTAACAAAGTTGATTTTCCTGATCCAGATCTGCCAGTAAGAACCGTTATTTCTCCTTCGCGGATCTCAATGTTTACCTCTTTAACAGCATTAACAGGTATCGTTTTAGCATTAAACGTTTTTGATAATTGATTTGCTTTTAAAATATTATTCATTTCTTAAAACTTTTGACGGATAAATTTTGGAAGCCAACCTAGCCGGATAAAGACAAACAGATATAGTCATTGTTAAAGAAGCTAAAATAATTAGGGCGATCCAATTCCATCTTAAATCGGTAGGAAAATAGTTAATAAAATAAGAATCGCGCATTAAAAAACCTAGCAAAACTTCCATATAATCCGTTGATAAAAAAAATGTAATTAGCAGGCCAAAGACAAAACCAATCAGAGTGCCAATTAGAGATATGATGGAACCCAAATATAAAAAAATCTTTTGAATTTCATAACTAGACATTCCCATTGTTTTTAATATTGCCAGCTGAGATCTTTTATCGTTAATCATCATCATTAACATTGAAATGATATTAAATGCGGCAACTACTATTATTAAAAAAAGAAGTAATCCGACCAACACTCTTTCCTGCATAATCGCTTCAAATAGAGAGCCATAGGAATTTGTCCAATCCTTAGATGTGAGTAATTGATTTGTTTTTGTTTCCGCGTCTGTTAAAGCCATTAAAGAAAGGTTGCCTGCTTCGAATAAATCATCAAATTTCAACCTAAGACCATGTACCTTGTCATCTAACGACATGAGTTTTGAAGCATCGCTAATATTTATAAATGCATTAGTTTGATCTAATTCTGGAGAACCTACTCTAAAAATTCCTGAAACTGTAAAAGTTTTAATTTTTGGAAAGTACCCTGCAAAAGATGCGTTTGTATCAGGTATCATCAAAGCAATCTCATCGCCAATGCCTGCATTAAGCTTTCTGCTTTGAGATAACCCTATAATAATATTGAAAGAGTTTGCTTTAAGAGAATCTAGAGAACCCTGCAACATAAAATCATTGACAACGGAAACAGACTTTTCAAACTCTGGTCTTATTCCAAAAATTTTAGTGCCTAGTACCTCACCCTTATGACTCAATAAAGATTGGCTTTCAATAAAGGGTGCCAAGCCAATTATTTCTTTGTTCTGTTTTAATTCCGTATAAATTGATTCCCAATTATCAATTGGAACTATGCCTTCAATAGATGCATGGGGAATAGTATTTAGTATTCTTTCTCGAAGCTCTTTTTCGAAGCCATTCATTACTGAAGTCACGACAATTAACACCGCAACGCCAAGAGCGATACAGGCAAATGAGAGTCCTGTTACAAAAGAAAGAAAGCCCTCTTTTCGAGCTTTCAAAAATCTAATGGCTATTAAAAAAGATAGATCTTTCAATATCATTAGACATTATTTAAATCGATTATTTCAGAGTTTGTTCTTTAGTAGATTCAAATTGCTTCCCGGAATATGGAGGCATCATCGGCCCTAATAAATCAGCAGAAAACTGTCTATATATTGCTTTGGCATGACTGAAAGCTTTGAATCCATCAAATCCATGATAATTTCCAATACCACTCGGTCCAACTCCCCCAAAAGGTAAATCCTCTTGACCTATGTGCCAGATTACGTCGTTGATTGTTACTCCCCCAGAAATTGTATTGTTTAATACTTTATCTTCTCGTTCTTTATTTTTTCCGAAGTAATAAAGTCCTAATGGACGATCCTTAGAATTAACATAATCAATTGTTTCTTGAAAGTTTTCATATTCTTTCACAGGAAGAACTGGACCAAATATTTCTTCTTTCATTATTTGCATATCGTCTGTGGGATTCATTATCAAAGTAGGTGGTATTTTGTGAACTTCTTGCTGAGAAAAATCTTCATTTGCAGGATTAATTACTTTAACGTCAGCGCCTTTTTCTTTTGCGTCTTCAATAAGATCATTAAGTCTGTCATAGTGTTTTTCGTTGATAACAGAAGTGTAATCAGGATTATATTTCAAAGATTCATAAGACTTTTCTATAGCCTCTTTAGATTTTTCGTAAAACTCTTCAGATTTTCCTTTTGGAACCATGACGTAATCAGGAGCCAGACAAATTTGGCCAGCGTTCATTGTTTTACCCCTCATTATTCTGGTAGTTGCTGATTTCATATCAGCATCGTCATCAACTATTACAGGTGACTTTCCTCCCAACTCTAAAGTAACAGGAACTAAATTTTCAGCTGCAGACTTCATCACCAATTTTCCAGTATTTGTACTGCCGGTAAAAAGTAAATGATCAAAAGGCAGAGCACTAAATGCAGCTCCAACATCTGGTCCGCCAGTGAAAACTGCTGCTTCATTAGAATCGAAATATTCTTGAAACATCTTTTTAGTTAGTTCAGAAGTCTCAGGAGTAAATTCAGAGGGTTTAATCATAACTCGATTTCCAGCTGCAAAAATTGTGCCTAGCGGAGCCAAAACCAAATTGATTGGAAAGTTCCAAGGACTGATAACACCTACCGTTCCTAACGGTTGATATTTAATTTTCGATTTAGCGCCAAGTAAACTCATTAATGTTCTGACGACAAAAGGCTGAGAAGCATTACTGTTTCGCTT
>CENJ01109481.1_pt1 | contig 14206 bp, 12 predicted proteins | sample 356161 | NCBI WGS metagenome assembly CENJ01 (sample SAMEA2619531, study PRJEB7988) | marine metagenome | biome: marine biome (ENVO:00000447); feature: surface water layer (ENVO:00002042); material: "saline water (ENVO:00002010), including plankton (ENVO:xxxxxxxx)" | depth 5 m
TCGGGATTGGACGGAGCAATGGCGAGGGCCCCGATGCTTTGGGTCGCCTCATCGTCGAAAAGCGGTTCCCATTCCACACCGGCCGTGACCGACCGCCAAAGGCCCCCACTCGCAGTTCCGATGTAAATGACTTCCGGTCGGTCCCGTTGGACATCGATGGTGGTGACGCGCCCACTCATGGCGCCGGGGCCAATGTGGCGAACGTTCATGCCTTCGATAATGGCGTCGACATCCTGTGCCTGACCGGGAACGAATCCCACCGCCAAGAGGAGCAGGACGCTCCAGATTTTGAATTCCATGGTGTGCATCACAATTGAATTTTCATGTTCTGTTTTGAGTCCACCGGGATGCCTACGGCAATGCCCAATGCACTTCCCTTCACTTCTCCTTTTACACTCACCTCCACTTCTTCGCCCGCAATAAACCGGAAGAGGTTGGCCTCGAGCACGGACAGCAGCGCCGCCGTTTCTGCTTGCACCGAAAGCCGCAACACTTGGTTGGGACCTTTGGGAATGGATTGGGCGTAAGGCAATTGCACCAGCCCGACCGGCGTTCCGCTGATGGCCAACTCCACGTCCACCGATTCAGCGGCGATGGCCACGGGGTTGGGGTTGTTGATGACGAGGGCCAATTCCCCTCCGATGCCTCCGCGGCCGATGGAGAGTTCACTCAGTCCATCCACCCGCACGACCTCGACCGGTTGAAAGGCTGTGCATCCCATCAAGGCCACCAAGCTCAGGCAAGCGAGCGCAGCCCTCATCCCTCGGCGCTCAACCGCGCGAAATGCTCGTGGAACAACGGAATGGTCTCAATGCCTTTGAAATAGTTGAACACGCCATAGTGTTCGTTGGGCGAGTGGATGGCATCGCTGTCCAAGCCAAATCCCATCAATACCGTCTTGAGCCCCAAAATGCGTTCGAAACTCGAAACGATGGGAATCGACCCGCCGCCTCGGAACGGCACCGGCTTGCGGCCAAACGTCGCCTCCATGGCGGCCGAAGCTGCGCGGTACGCGGCCGAATCCGTCGGCGTCACAGCCGCTTCACCTCCGTGCATAGGCGTGATTTTGACCTTGACCGATGGTGGTGCAATGGCCTCGAAATGGCGCATGAACTGGGCGGTGATTTTCTCTGGGTCTTGGTTGGGCACTAAGCGCATGGAGATTTTGGCCGTCGCTTTGCTGGCGATGACCGTCTTGGCCCCGTCGCCGGTGTAACCGCCCCACATGCCGTTGACATCGAGGGTGGGCCGGATGCTCATTCGTTCTGGGGCGGTGTAGCCCTTCTCCCCTTCCACGGCTCCGATGTCAATGCTCTTTTTGTACTCGTCTTCGCTAAACGGTGCTTCAGCCATGGCATCACGCTCTTCGCGCGACAGCTCCACCACATCATCGTAGAATCCATCCACTGTGATGCGCTGGTCCTCGTCCTTCAAGGAGGCAATCATCTCGCACAGGATGTTGATGGGGTTGGGCGCCGCGCCCCCGTACAATCCGGAATGCAGGTCGCGGTTGGGGCCCGTAACCTCAACCTCGACGTAGCTCAAACCGCGCAGGCCCACCGTGATGGAGGGGACGTCATTGGCGATGATGCCGGTGTCGCTGACGAGCACGATATCCGCAGCGATTTTCTCCCGGTGGGTCTCGAGGAACTCGTCCAAGTGTGCTGATCCTACCTCTTCTTCACCTTCGATCATGAACTTCACATTGCAATGGAGCGCATTGCTCTGCCCCATGGCTTCCAAGGCCTTGACGTGCATGAAAAATTGTCCCTTATCGTCGCACGCCCCGCGAGCGAAAATGGCCCCTTCCGGGTGGATGTCGGTCTTTTTGATGACCGGCTCGAAGGCGGGTGCGTCCCACAACTCCAGTGGGTCAGCTGGCTGGACGTCATAGTGGCCATACACCAGAACCGTCGGCGCGTCGGACCCGACTAGCTTCTCGCCGTACACCACAGGATAGCCTTCGGTAGGGATGATTTCAATGTTTTCACCGCCCGCGGCTTCGAGTTGTTTCGCTACGAGTTCGGCGCATTTCTGTACATCCCCCGCAAACGCAGGATCAGCAGAAACGGATGGAATGCGGAGCAGTTCGAACAGCTCTTCGAGGAAACGTTCACGGTTGGATTCAATGTAAGGCTGGCAGGCAGACATGGTCATGGATTTTGGTTCAATCTGTCACGAATTTAAGCCAACTCGGCTTGTGCCCCACACGCACAGGCCCGAGCGACTTGAGAAGCCGAATCGGTGGCGGACACGCTATATTTACCGGCGATGGCCAGCCGACCTCGAACGCCCAATTTTGAAGACACGCAGCGTGCGTTTGCCCACCTTTCGGAGGGGGAATTGACGCGGGCATTGGTCTTGTTTCAAACCGTGGGCAACATCCGATTAGTGCGTGTGGGAAAGGCGTTGATGCAGCTCGCGCTGGCCCTGCGCATCCCAGTGGGTTGGGCCATTCGTCCGACGGTCTACAGCCACTTTTGCGGAGGAGAGACCATCTCCGAATGCGAGGGTACAGTGGCCACGTTGGCCAGTAACAAGGTTCACACGATTCTGGACTACAGTGCCGAGGGCAAGGAGCAAGAAACCAACCTGGACGCCACCCACCATCGCATTCTCGAGGCGATTGAGGCGACCGAAGGCGACGACCGTCATGGGTTTTCGGTCTTCAAGGTGAGCGGCGTGGCCTCCACAGCCCTGCTGCAAAAGGCCGCGGAACACCCCGAACAGTTGACCGCTGCGGAGTCGAACGACTGGGAACGCGTACAAGCACGTGTGGACGCCCTGTGCAGTCGTGCAGCCGAGCTCGGAACGCCCATTTTCATCGATGCCGAGGAAACGTGGCTGCAGGGCGCCATCGATGCGCTGGCCTTGGATCAAATGCGCAAGCACAACACCAAACGCGCCGTGGTCTTCAACACTGTTCAGCTCTACCGACACGACCGCCTAGCGTATTTGCAAGCGCTAACCCACCAAGCCGCCGAGGAAGGGTGGTATCTCGGGGTCAAACTCGTCCGAGGCGCTTACATGGAAAAGGAACGCGAGCGGGCCGCAGAACGCGGCTACCCTTCGCCCATTCAGCCCGATAAAGCGGCGACCGACCAGGACTTCAATGCTGGGATTCAGTGGTGCGTGGAACACCTCGATCGGGTGGCGTTTTGTGCGGGAAGCCACAACGAGGCGAGCAACGCGCTTTTGGCCAAGTGCCTCGAAGACGCCGGCATCCCGGCAGATGACCCCCGCGTGTGGTCAGCCCAACTCCTCGGCATGAGCGACCACATCAGCTTCAACTTGTCGCAATCCGGGTTGAATGTGGCGAAATACGTGCCGTTCGGCCCCATCCGTGAGACCATCCCATATTTGATTCGGCGCGCCGAGGAAAACTCCTCTGTCGCCGGGCAAACCTCAAGGGAGTTGGAACTCATCCGACGCGAGGTGCAGCGCCGGAAACAATTGGCCTGATCCTTATAACGTGACGCTGATGCCGGCGCGTAAGAGGCGCGGCATGTTTGGACGCAGTCCCGCTGGACGCATGGCCACCACAGCGGTGGTGTTCAGCGCGTTATTGACGCCGACATAGGCCGTGCATTCTTCACTCACTTGGTACCGGTACATCACGTCCAAAACCGTCAGGGCATCGGTGGCATGCGAAGGCTCTGGCGATGCTTGCCCAGCTTCGACGCGCATCGATGATGCGCACCGGGCGTTGATTTCCAGTGAATGGTTCCCCCGAATGAAGGACACTTGCGCATTGCCTTGATGGGGCGCCAAGTAGGGCAGAAAATCTCCCTCCTCCACGACACTCCACGGATCGAAATCACTTTCAAAAGCCGATGTGAACCGTGCCAGCGTGTAGGTGTACGTCAATCGCAACGGCACGGCGATGTGCGCCGCGTTGGGCGCCAATTCCCCGGCCCATTCGCATTCTAAACCACTCGTTTGCGCCGATCCGCCATTGAACAGATCTCCGGTCCCCAATCCGCCCGTTGCCGTCAAATCCGACCCCAGCAAGTCGGCGTAAGAATTGTGGAACACCACCAACTGACCGGCGCTGTGCCGGCGGCTCCAGCGGTAGCCCAATTCGGCATTGATGCTGGATTCAGGCCGCGTATTCGGTGCGCTGCCTGGCGGAATGAATCCGCGGTGGATCCCGATGAATGCATGGTCGGCATTGGGCAGCTCGTACGTCACACCGATCCCGGGCAACCAGACCGCTACGGCGTTGCTCCGTTCCTCCGGTGTTCCGGTCCGGTCCGGGTCGTCGGAAACATACGATTGGCGGTAAAATTCCATCCGCTCTGTGCGAATGCCGGGGGTGAATGTCCAATTGTTGAAGCGCAGGGTGGACCGAATGAAGCCCGCAAAAGCTCGACCGCCATCGATGCGGTTGCCTGCACTCCCAGGGGTGCCCTCCTCGACCAAGCTCATGTTCCCGTTATTCAATCGGTACGCATCCCGCCACTGGAAGCGGTCCACCCAATCTTCGTGCAACCGAACGCCGTAAACCACTTGATTTGAAAGGTCCGAACCAAACTTCACGGTTCCCCTGTGCTGGATGCCCTGCGTGCCGTACCAGCGGTTGTTGGCCTTGAGCAACAAAGCCTCTCCGGTTGGCGTGTCTTCCTGGAGGCGATTGGTTTGAGCGGTCGCATAAAGTTTGGACAATGAAATGCGCGTCTCCGTGGAATCGAGGTACCCGTCGAGCTTGTACCAATTGCGGTGAAAACGCGTGCGGTAAACGTCCGTCTCAAACTGCCAACGTTCCGAAGCTTTAACCTCGTGGCGAAACACCGCTTGGTTTTGGTCGGCACGCATCACGTCCTGTGCTGAGGCAGCGTACCGCGCCAGTGGATTCGCCTCAAAGTCCGCTTCACTCAGCCCAGCATAGGTTTCATGGCTCTCCTCTTCGACGAAGCCAACCTTGAGTTGAATGCTCTGGGCAAGGAGCCGTTCAGGAGTAGCTGTCCAACGGATTTTGGCGATGCCATCGGTTTTATCAAATCCAGTCGATTGGTCCCCGGGCAGTTGCTTAAATCCGCCGCTGCCCAACTGCATGCCTTCAACCAGCGCCCCCCACGTTCCATTTTTGCCACTCCATTGCTGCACCATGCGAACGTGCATGAGGTTGCCTCCATAACTGCTGATCTCCGATCGGTAGAGCAACTGCGAGGCTGCGTCTTCCAGCGGAGTGGTCACCAAATTTATTGCGCCACCCGCTGTTTGGGGTCCAAAAGCTATCTGGCTGCTGCCCTTGAGTACTTCAATGGAACTCATCCGGGCGATGGAGGGGAAATAGTACGCAGCTGGCGCGGTGTACGGTGCTGGCGCCATCAAAACGCCGTCCTCCATCAAGGTGATGCGCGAGCTTCGCTCCGAACCTGAACCCCGTAAGCCAATGTTCGGTCGAAGTCCATATCCATCCTCTTCTTGGATGTTCACCCCGCTCACCGTTCCCAGCAGGCGCATCGGATCGGTGTAAACGTATCGCTCCAATTCGGCCGCAGAAATGACATGCAAGGCACCCGGAACTTCATCCAATCCACGCGCACCTGCGGCCAAGCCCACTGTCTCAACAGAAGCCTCCGGCAACGCGTGCCATTGAGACAGCATCGCCGAAATCGAATCCTCGCTCAGTGGGGCCGAATCCTGCGCGTTCGCCCCTCCGCAGAGGAGGAATAAAAGGGCGAACGCAAGGGCATAAAAACAGCGGTGCATGGTGTGTGAATTGCACTGCAAATGTGTGGGCATCTTTCGCCAAGAACAATCCCACAAATGGGGTAATTTAGAATTATTCTAAACAGTGGTCGGTGGTCCGTGTAGCCTCACCCTTTGATCCAGCGGATGCTCTGTTGCCGCTGCTCAAACACCAAATGCAGCAAGTACGTGCCCGCTGCCAAATCGCTCACCACATGGCCTTCCAAGGCCTCTTCTACCAGCAATTCGCGGATAAGGCGACCACTTGCATCCAACAGGCGAACAGCTGTTGGTTGTTCCGTGCCTGCGGGAATGAGGCGCAATCGGTCCCCTGCAACAACCGGATTCGGCGCCACGCGCCAATCAATCGCATCCGGGTCAAACCCGGGCCATCCGGTCGCCTTCGTGCTTGCGACCACCACCGGAGTCCGGTCGGCGTCGTTGTACATGCTTTCAAATGCTGAAATGCGCTCACTTTCATCTGAAAATTCAAACAAGGCACTCACCCAACGCGCCGGCACCGCTTGGTAGTGCAGGCGCACCGTTGCCTCAACTTGGGCCGCCTCGGAACCAGCCGCAATGCGGTACACCAGTCGGTCGGTGCCCGAGCCTTCCTCGCCATCACGGCGGTTGAAGTCTTCATCGAGGATCGCCATGGGTCCCACTTGAACCGTGTCGTACACTGGATGCAAGGCCGAGAAGCCCCTCGGCACCAAACGGTTGTCCTTCAAAATGACATCGGCGCGTTCGAGCACTTGAGTGTTGGCCCCGGTGACATCTCCCATAACCAATTCGTATACCTGCACTTGATCTTCCGCGTTGATCTCGTTCCAATGGGGCTCATATTCCTCGTCGCGCCCAAAAATACCGCCGACCTCCGACCACCTACCGCTGTGGAACAACGTGTCAGTTCCGCCGTCCGTCAAGATGAATTCCAAGAATGCCACCCGTGCCGGGTAACCACTCGGAAACTTATGACCCGCCAAGTTTTCGACTTCCACCTCAAAAGCCCACTCTCCAGGGGCCGAAGCCAGTTGATTGACACTCAGGTGGGCCGTTTCGTGCTGCAGCGATGCGACCGTGCGGGCGATGGTGGAATCGAATTGGGTGGGCGAGGCGCTCAAACTGAGCTGCACAGCATTGTCGCGCATCAACTTCAACATGAAGGCATTGCCGCCGACCAAGTGGTGTTTGCCGAAGCGCTGGGTAAACAACCAATTGGGCTGTGTGGCCGCGATGGCTCCACCCTCAACGAGCGGCATGTGGCAGGTTTGGCACTGCACGTTTTCGGCATTGAACGCCGAGTTGACCCACTCGAGGTAGGTGGTTTGCTCGAAAAAGACATTGCCGGTCTCTTCGCCGTCAAGGTCCTGTGTGTGGGTATACAACGAATGGCAGCTCGCGCAGACTTCACTGTTGCGTATGTGTTCGCCATACGCCGGGATAAAGCCCGTCTGGCCGCTCATCAGGCCGTCCCATGGATTCTCAAAACCACCCCAAGCGACGTTCTCTTCGTTGATGGGCAGATCGCCGTTGTGCCGGCCAGCCAAACCGACATCGTCGATGCTGTGGCAACCGGTGCACCCCACGCCGTCCAAACCCAATTCGTCGTCCAACAAATCCTCCATCGTGTAGCCGTTGGGTCCGACTTTGCCCGTCATATGGGCCTCGTGGTAACCCTGTGGCGCGTGGCAGGCCGTGCACAGGTTTTCAATGGACTCGCGGTGGGTGGGGTTGATTAACCCCTCGTGGTCCACTTTGGCCTGCCAAAACGGGTCCCGGGCGCTGTTCGCCATCAGGGTCGCTTGCCAGTCCGTGACCGGGCTCACGGTCGCGCCGTTTTCATCGACAAGCGCATGGCCCTCTGGATCTGGCGCATGGCAATTGACGCAGTTGCCCGAACCTGTGAAGTAAACCCCTTCCTCGGTGCAGAGCTCTCCCATCCGCCAGCGTGTCCACTCGGCATCGTCCTTGCCAAACCGCTCGTGCGGATCCTGTGCGCCCGTCAGCAGTTGCCCGAAACCGAGGGCCACCAGTGGTGCAAAAAGGGCGATGTAGGTTCTGCGGAGCATGGAGGGCTGATGGTATCTTTGCAAAGTTAGCCTTCAAAGTAGATTCATGCCTTCACATTATGCACTCTATCGCCGCGGACGTTCCGCACTGTTTGTCATTGTTGCCACTTTGCTCGTGAATGCGGGCTTTAGCCAATCCACCGCTCCAGAAGCGATTGTGGGTGAACGGCTGATTGCAGCAGAGTGGCCCGTCTCGGTGCGCCCTGCCTCCCACGCTGAAGATGAGACCAACCTCCTCCTCATCTGCCACAGCGGCTTGGTCATGTGGTACGACGAGGAGACTGGTGAAGTCCGCGACGAACCCTTTTTGGACTTGAGTTCAACTGGATTGGACATCTGTGATTACGGCATCTCGAGCGAGCAGGGGTTGAACGACCTCATCTTGGACCCCGACTTTGAAACCAACGGCCTGTTCTATGTCATCTACAACGGCTATCGACCGGACGGCACCGGCACGTTCATCGATGAACGCCTCGTGTGCTTCGGCACCAACGCCGACCGCACCGCGGCCGATACCGAAACCTGGTCCGAAGTCCTCGAACTGGTGCAGCCTGCCCGCGGGCATAACGGCGGCCAACTGCACTTTGGGCCACTCGATGGCTACCTGTACATCAGCACAGGCGATGGCGGTGCCACAGGAACAGGAGAAACCGGCGGCGGCAGTGGCGGGGACGACCACGGCCCCATTGGAAACGGACAAAACCTCGAGACCTTGCTCGGCAAACTCCTGCGCATCGATGTGAACGGGCTCGACCCCTACACCATCCCCGAAGACAATCCCTTTGTTGGCAACCCGGATGCCCTTGATGAGATTTGGGCGTACGGATTCCGGAACCCTTGGCGCTGGAGTTTCGACCGCTTGACCGGAGACAAATTTATCGGCGACGTCGGTGAAGTGGACTGGGAAGAAATCAGCATGGAGTCGGCCGGATCGGCGGGTGGACTCAACTTCGGGTGGCGCTTAATGGAAGGCCCCATGTGCTACGAACCCGTGGTGGATTGCGACCCCGACGGGACCCTCGAGCTGCCCATTTTCTCGTACCCCCATGAAAACGGCTGGTGTTCCGTCATCGGCGGTTACCGCTACCGCGGCAGTGAAATCCCCACCTTGTACGGCAGCTATGTCTTTACCGATGCGTGCGGCTTTTACGATGTCAAATTCTGGTCCCTCACCGAACAAGCGGACGGCACGTGGGTGGATGCGCCACTGGACATTCAAGTTCCAGACGGCTTCGTGCCATGGGACGAGACGCGTTTTGCCTTCAGCGAAAACAACCGCGGTGAGCTCTATTTGTGCACGAGGCTCAACATCTACAAATTGGTCTACGATCCGGCCGACCAATCCGGCTGGGGAGATCTGACGGAGGGATTGCGGTTTACGCCCAACCCCGTTGTAATCGGAAATGATGTAGTCCTCGACTTGGGCACCAATGCTTTCCTCACCCACCTGCGCATTACCGACGCCAGCGGGCGACTGGTGCACGATGTCGAACTCTCAGAGGTGGAAGCGCCTTATACCTGGAACACCTCGGGCATGACCGCTGGTACGTTCATTGTTGAGGCATGGAGCGCAGGAAGCGCAGCACCAATCCGCGGCAAATTGAGTGTCATTCGTCCGTAGCGCACGGGCAGTCAGCGGCCTCTCGAACCACGGCCATTCCGACGGAGGCACTGTGCTCTGAAAAGCATACCGTCAGCGTCTCAAATGGGCAGTCCGCTTGCATCTCAAACAGGTAACACGGGCGCTCTTCCCGTGCAGCGCTCTCCGACCAATTGATGTCGGCCGCCAGCAGCCATTGCATGACCTGGTTTCCGTCCGCCCGGGTGGGGCCCACGCATTCTAAAAGGCACTGGAGGGGCGCATCCGGCTGAATTCCCTCGCGCTGCATGCGGGCCTTGATGCGCTTGCCGGGCAACCAATCGTTGCAACTGCGGCCACTGAAAAAGAGTGCGCTCAAGATGACACCGATGATGACGCCGATGCCGTAACGCAGGAATCGTTGACGAAAATTCACAACCTAAAAGTACGACACGCCGCAACGGAGGCGGCTTGCGTTGTAATTTTAAGTTTCAATGATCCGCACCAGCAACCTCGCATTTCAATACCAGAAGGACAGCCCACTGCTGACCTTTCCGGATGTAGAGTGCCCCGCGCAAGGACAACTGCTCTTGCTAGGCGCGTCCGGGTGCGGAAAGACAAGCCTCCTGCATTTGCTCTGTGGCATGCTGCAACCGACCCAAGGCACGGTGAACATCAACGGCCGTGCATTGGATCGAATGACCGAGGCGGAGCGTGACGCTTTTCGCGGCCAACACATCGGCATCGTTTTTCAAAAATCGCACTTCCTCCAAAGTCTCACGGTGCTGGAAAACCTCGCCATGCCCGCCTTCCTTCACGGAGCGGCGTTCGATAAACGCGAAGGCCTCCGACTCTTAGAACAGCTCGGCATTGCACACAAGGCCAACAGCCGTCCACGCGACTTGAGCGTCGGTGAGCAGCAACGCGCCGGAATCGCCCGGGCGTTGATTCACCGGCCGGCCCTCGTGCTTGCGGATGAGCCGACCAGTGCCCTTGACGACGGCAGCACAGCGGCCGTCATGGACCTCCTGGAAACGCAGGCAACAGCAGCCGGAGCGACCTTGGTCATCGTCACCCATGACCAGCGGCTCAAGGACCGCTTTGGCAACCGCCTAGATCTCACCGCTCAACCCCAGCCGGCATGAAATTGAACTGGCTGTACATCGCGTGGCGCAACGTCGGGCTCAAGAAGCTGCAAACGGCCCTGAGCCTGGTGCTTCTCGCCTTTGGGGTAGGCTTGGTCAGTTTGCTCATGCTGTCCGAAAAGCAGCTGAGCGATACGTTTGACCGCAACATTGAAGACATCGATTTGGTGCTCGGTGCCAAAGGCAGTCCGCTGCAGCTGATTTTGGCCAATGTCTACCACGTCGACGCTCCCACCGGGAACATTCGGCTCGCCGATGCGGAAAAGGTCATCCGCCACCCGTACATCGCGGAGGGCATTCCGTTGGCTTATGGGGACAACTACCGCGGCTACCGCATCGTGGGCAGCACGGACGCCTACACCGCGCACTACGGCGGCACGTTGGCGGAAGGCCGCGCGTTTGAAGCCAGTTTTGAGGTGGTGGTCGGCGCCAAGGTGGCGAAGGTGACCGGGCTGAAGGTCGGCGATGAGTTTTTCAGTGCTCACGGATTGCAGGACGAGACGGACGTGCACACCGACAAGGTGTTCCGCGTCGTTGGCCGCTTGGAGCCGAGTGGTACCGTGCTGGATCAACTGCTGCACTGCACCGTCTCCACCATCTGGGAGGTGCACGAGGGGCACGGGGAAGCCGTGGCACCCGAAGACCGCGAAATCACGGCTGTATTGCTCAAAAAGCGCAACGCGCTTGCCGTCCTGACGATACCCAACACCATCCGGGAGACCAACATGCAGGTGGCCCTCCCCTCCATCGAGATCAACCGCCTAACCCAAAATTTCGGCATCGGCATGAATACCCTACAGGCCATCGCCCTGCTCATCATGCTGATCAGTTTTGCGAGCATTTTCATTTCGGTGTACGACAACTTGTTGGCGCGGCGCTATGAATTGGCCTTGATGCGGACCATGGGCGGCTCACGCGGCAGGTTGTTTTTGCTGCTGTTGCTCGAAGGTGGTCTGCTGAGCACGGGAGGGTCCCTCTTGGGCTTGGTCCTCAGCCGACTCGGTTTGGTCGCTCTGGCGCAGTTGGTGGAAGACAAATTCCGATACGATTGGAGCAACATCGGTGTGATGCCCGAAGAACTTGTACTCGTAGGATTGGCTATCTTTGTCGGGTTGGTTGCGGCCGCCATACCCGGCATATCCGCTGTCCGCATCGATACCTCACGCACGTTATCCGAAGCCCAATGAGCTCAAAATCATCTCGCCTTTCTGTCCTTAAGTTCAGGCCTACTTGGTGGGTGGGCATCATGGGTGTTCTGGCGTTCAGCGCATTGGACTTGAGCTCATACTGCCACCCGACAAAGGAGGGTGAACGCGCGGCAACGGCGGTCAAGGCTGCCGGGATGCTGCCCGATGTCCGCGTCGCAGCGCCAGCAGTTGAAGGGACAGACGCCTATGCCGAATTGACCTGGCGCATGCTCGAGGACGTGGAGTTCAAAGACGTCTATGTGGAGGAGCTGGATGCGTACTACTGGAAGCCCACGTTTGGTGACATCGTCAATGGGTTGGAAGGCAAGGAGGTACACATCACGGGGTACATGATTCCCGTCGACTTGGATGAGGACTTCTACGTGTTGAGCCGGTACCCGTTTGCCAATTGCTTTTTCTGTGGAGGTGCCGGACCGGAATCGGTCATCGACCTGCGCTTCGACGGCAAATCCCCCCGCGTCTACCAGACCGATGAGCGGCTCACATTCGCAGGTAAGTTCCGCCTGAATGCGGACGACGTGTACCAGATGAATTACATTTTGGACGGCGCCGTCGAGTACACACCCTAAGCGTCTGAACCCTCCATTCGCCCTCCGGTGCGGAGGCGGCCTTTGTTGAAGATGCGTGCGCTGTCTTTTTTGCCTTTGCGCAGGGCACGCTGTTCTTCTTCCGGCATATGAATGATCTCTTGGCACCGCTCCCCGCAGGTGCCCTCGTACTTCTCCGCGCACGAAGGGCACTGGATGAACAACAAATTGCAGCCCACGTTGGAGCAATTGGTGTGGTCATCGCAGGAGGCACCGCATTGATGGCACTGGGCAATCACATCATCTGAAATGCGCTCGGCCAAGCGCTCATCGAAAACGAAGTTCTTGCCAATGAATCGATTTTCAAGTCCTTGCTCGCGCACCTGACGGGTGTATTCAATGATGCCTCCGTTGAGCTGGTGCACGTTGGGGAAGCCCTTGTGCTTGAGCCAAGCTGAGGCCTTTTCGCACCGGATACCGCCCGTGCAATACATCACGATGTTCTGGTCTTCTTTGCCTTGCAGCATGTTTTCCACCACTTCAATTTCCTCGCGGAAGGTATCTACATCCGGCGTAATGGCGCCTTTGAAATGGCCCACCTCGCTTTCGTAGTGATTGCGCATGTCGATGAGGATGGTCTCATCCTTGGACGTCAGCTCATTGAACGATTCCGCATCCAGGTGCACACCGGTCTCGCAGACATCAAACGCGTCGTCGTTGAGGCCGTCCGCCACAATTTTGTCGCGCACCTTGATGGTCAATTTGAAGAAGGATTTGCCTTCATCAACGGTGTAATTGAGGCGAATACCGTCCAGGAACGAAATGCTGTACAGGTGGGATTTGAAATCCTCAAGCCGATCAGTTGGGACGGAAATTTGGGCATTGATGCCTTCGTGCGCCACATAGGTGCGGCCCATCACTCCAAATTCATCCCAGTGGGAAAACAAGTAGTCGCGAAAGAAGGCGGGGTTCAGGATGTGCGCATACTGGTAAAAGGAAATCGTTACTCGACGTTCCTCATTTGTTTCCATGCGCTCCAAGAGCACCTTCCGGTCGACCAAATTGCGCAGTTGTTGCTTCATGCGATTACAAGTCACAGTGCCTCTCCAGCGCGGAGGGTCAGAAATTTAACGTTTGGCAAAGGTACGATAACAGGATTTGCAGCGTTTTAAAGGTGGATTTGAAACCACCCACCTCGACAATGACCCGAGATATGCTTAGCCTCTGCAAAAAGGTCTTGCTCCGTGTGAGCTCCAACAAAAAGCTTTTCGCCCGCGAACTCCGAAAGTCTATCAGGCACCTTACCGGTGAGGACCTCAAGCACTTGAAAACCTGGTGTACGGAACGGTTCCGGCAACACGCCGAACTCATCGAGTCGGCCTTCCGCCCGTACCCGGCGCTTTGAACGCCGCTTGGACGTTGCGCATCAAGCCTTCGTATCCCGTCCGCTTTACAGCCGTGCCCTTGAACACATCGTGAAAGACCTCCTCGGTCATTTCTTCCCAATCCCTGCGCTTCATTCCGAGCAATTCCGGATGCGGGGCAAATTGCGGCTCGTTGTGAGGCGTCGCATGGCGGTTCCACGGGCACACCTCCTGGCACACATCGCACCCGAACACCCATGGCGAGAGGTGCTGGTGCACCGGCTCAGGAATGGCTCCGCGCAATTCAATCGTGAAATAGCTGATGCACTTGGAACCGTCCACCACCCCTGATTGGATGATGGCGCCAGTCGGGCAGGCGTCGATGCAGCGGGTGCACGTACCGCAGTGATCCGCCGTCGGAGCATCGGGTTCTAAATCGACGTCGATGATCAACTCGGCAATGAAGAAATAGCTGCCCATGCCCTGGTTCAGCAGCAGGCTATTTTTGCCGACCCATCCAAGGCCGCTTTTGGCCGCCCACGCCCGCTCGTGAACCGGTGCAGAGTCCACAAACACCCGTCCCCCAACCTTGCCCCACTCCCGCTGGGCCCATTTCA
>CENJ01038871.1_pt1 | contig 14174 bp, 18 predicted proteins | sample 356161 | NCBI WGS metagenome assembly CENJ01 (sample SAMEA2619531, study PRJEB7988) | marine metagenome | biome: marine biome (ENVO:00000447); feature: surface water layer (ENVO:00002042); material: "saline water (ENVO:00002010), including plankton (ENVO:xxxxxxxx)" | depth 5 m
GTCTTTTATATTATTAATAAAAGCTGGATGTATAATTGATAATTTTTTTTTAAGATAACCCTTATAATTTTTCAAAAATAATTTTTCTGTAAATGAAGAATTAAAAATAATTTTATTAGCTTTAGAAAGTGATCTATTAACCCTGTCCTCCTTTTTTAAATTTAAAATTTCATTACCATGAACAAGACAAACTTTTTTAATTTTTAAATCTTTATTAATGTGTTCTAAAGATTTCCAGCTATCAAAATAAATTAAATCAAATTTTTTTTCTTTTAAAATGGAATGACAAAAGTTGGATTTAGTTTTTTTTCTTAGAAATTTTAATTGATCAAAGCGTTTAATTTCAATCTCCTGTCCTTGATCATACTCGGCACTACTAAGCCTTGATCCATCAGCTAATACTAATACTTTATGTCCTTTTAAATGTGCTTGTTGAGCAATATTTGTCATCACTGACTCTATCCCCCCAATCTTCGGAGCAAAACACTGGGTATAAATGAGAATGTTCAATATTGAATACCTTTTAAAATTAGGCCTTTTGAGGGCATAGTAGGACCAGCTAAGGCTCGATTTTTTGATAAAAATAGCTCTTGAATCCACTCTGGTTTTCTATTGTTGAGGCCAATTTCAAGCAATGTCCCCACCATAATCCTGATTTGTTGGTAAAGAAAAGATTGAGCTTTAAATATAAAAATCAACTTATTTTCTTTTATATCTATCCCTACTTCCTTTATAGATCTAATAGGTGTTTTTGCCTGACATCCACTTGATCGAAAAGCACTAAAATCATGTTTGCCTTGAAAAAAATTAATAGCAGTTTGCATAGCTGTAATATCGAGTTTTTGTTTTATATGAATACTGAATTCACCTTCAAGCACTGAAGGAGATAAGGAATTAAAGACTTGATATAGATAAGTCTTAGTTTTTGCAGTGAACCTAGCATTGAAATCTTCATCCACCTTCTCGACTTGAGAAATTTTAATTTTTTCATTTCCTAAATGAAAGTTTAATCCATTAAGAATTTGAAATTCTGAAAAATTTTTTTTCATATTAAAATTAGCACACTGTCCCAAAGCATGAACACCTGCATCGGTCCGACCTGCGCCTTGAATTGTTATTTGCTCTCCTGAAAACTTGAAAAGAGCTTTTTCTATTTCACCTTGTATTGTTTTTTCATCATTTTGATACTGCCAACCAGAATAAGGAGTGCCTATGTACTCAATAGTTAGTTTAATATTATTCATAAATAATCTTATCACCCTGTATAAAATCATGATTACCAAGCTTAAATTGATCAATTGACATGGCTTTTTTACCTTCTTGTTGTATTTCTAATATTTCTAAGCTTCCTTTTTGACAAGCAATTGTAAGCGGAGTTTCAATAATTAATCCTGGAGAACCGCCAGCTTGGGAAAGCTTCGCTTTTAATACTTTGAATCTTATGCCTTTATAGTTAAACCACATTGCAGGATACGGATAAAAAGCTCTAATTTTTAGTTCTAACTCAATATTTGTAAGAGACCAATTTATTTGTGTTTCTGATTTATTTATTTTTGATGCATAAGTACTTTTTGAGTGATCTTGTTCTGTAAGAAGCGATTTGCCAGATAAATATTCTTTCAGTGTATTAAATAGTAATGAACAAGACTCTTGGCTAATTTGATCAATTAAGGATTTTCCAGTTGTTTTAGAATTAATGGCTATCGCTTGTGATGAGATAATAGGACCCTCATCAAGAGAGTCGTTCATTTTCATAATAGTAATACCTGTTGTTTTATCGGCGTTTTCAATAGATCTTTGAACTGGAGCAGCTCCCCTCCAATGAGGTAACAAAGAAGCATGGATATTAACAAAACCAAATAATGGTACATTTAACCAACTTGATGGAATTAATTTTCCGTAAGCAAATAAAATAGCTATATCAGGCTTTAGAAGTTTAAATTCATCTAAAGAGTCATCATTTAGTTTAGAGGGTGTAAAAACAGGTAATAGTTGACTTTCCGCCCACTGATGAACTGGGGTTTTAACTTGTTTCATCCCTCGAGATTTTTTTTTAGGTTCTTGGGAGTATATTCCAACAATTTCATACCCACCTAAATATAAAGTTTTTAGAGGAGGAAGCGCAAATACTGGCGATCCGAAAAAAACTAATCTTTTTTTTTGAGGCATCTACTTAGTGTTTTGTTCTTTTTTAAACTTTTTCATTTTTCGAATAATCACGTCTCTTTTTAATCGACTAAGATGATCTACAAATAGAATACCATTAAGATGATCTAGCTCATGTTGAATAATTCTAGATGTGAAACCATCAGTAGATAAAATTTGTTTTTCATTTTTTTCATCTAGATATTCTATAGTTAATTTATCTGGTCGATCAATCTCAGCAAAATGCTCTGGGAAAGATAAACAACCTTCTTCATAAGGCGTCAAATCATCTTCAATAGAGATTAAAACAGGATTAATCATTGTGAGGGGCTTTTTTTCTTCCTCTCTTGCTCCAGAGTCTAAAATGAAAATTCGCATATCTATACCCACTTGAGGTGCTGCTAGCCCTACTCCATTAGCCTCATACATAACATCATACATCTCTGATATTAACTCTCGATGATGATCGTCAACTTGAGGGATGGGTGAACATTCTTTTTTTAAAATAGGGTCAGGAGCATAGACTAATTTCAACATTACAAGTAATATAGGGCAAATTTTTTCAATATGGGCAATAAAAAAGTAAAGATATTTAATAATTTAAAAAATTTATTAATTCCAGGTAATGCAATTTCTTTACCTCTTCCTGTTGCTCAGGGTAGAGTAAAAGAGGAATGGATTGACTATAATGACCATATGAATATGGCTTATTACGTACAGTGCTTTGAGGAAAGCTCAGATTATTTGTTAGAGATAATTAATTTAGGATATGACTATGCTATAAAACGGCAAAAAGGTATTTTTGTTATAAAGTGCGAAATTAATTATAAAAAAGAAATTAAAATAGATGAGTATTTTAATATCGATTTAAAATCAATTGAATGTAAGGGTAAAAAATTGATAGTGGATTTATCAATGACCAAGGATGATGGTGTTAAAGTTGCAGATTATCGTATAATCAATTTAAATGTTGATTTGAAAAATAAAAAGTCGATATCCTTTGATCCAAATATTATAAGTCAATTATCCTAAATCTTTTCGAGACTCTAAAGCGGCCCCAAGCGTATTATCATCTAGATAATGTATTTCACTGCCCACAGGAACACCATATGCAAGTTGAGTAATTTTTATTTTTAAACCTTCTAAAGAGTCTTTAATTACAAGTGCTGTAGTTTGACCCTCAATTGTAGCACTCAATGCAAGAATAATTTCTTGTATATTATTTTTTTCAATTCTTTGTTTTAAAAAATTTAATTTTAAATCTTGTTCAGTAAAATTTTTCGAAGCAGATAATAAACCCCCTATTACATGATAAAGGCCTTTATGATAACCCGAGCGCTCAAAGGCCCATACATCAGCCATATCCTCAACAATACATATTGTGGTTGTTGATCTCATATCAGAAGTACAAATTTTACAAGGATTAATAGTATCTAGAATTCCACAATTTTGACATTTTTTAACCGCCTGGGCTGTTTCATTGATACTTTCTGCTAAAGGCAACATTAGCTCTTGTTTATTTTTAATTAGATATAATGCTATTCTTTGAGCAGACCTTTGTCCGATACCTGGAAGTCTTGAAATTAAATTAATAAATTTTTGAAGTTCGTCTTGAGACAAATTTAAAATGGCATTTTCATACCAGGAGGTAAAGGAAGACCTCCGGTTATTTTTTTCATCTCTTCAGCAGACATTTCTTCAACTTTCTCTTTAGCCTGATTCAATGCTGCTTTAATTAAATCTTCTAACACTTCTTTTTCATCAGCCGAAAGTAAAGAGGGATCGATATTAATAGCTTGGACAATCTGCTTACCATTCATAATAACTTTTACCATGCCACCGCCAGACTCCGCTTCAACAGTTTTATTTGCCAGTTCTTGTTGCATTTCTTGCATTTTGGTCTGCATTTCTTGGACTTTTTTCATCATTCCGCCCATATTACCCATCATTTTCATCACCTCTTTCTAATTCTTCAATATCTATAATCTTAGCATTAGGAAATTTAGCAAGTACTTTCTTAAAATCATCCGTTTGCATTTCTATATCAATAAGCTCTTTTTTATAAAGTTTTTTAATTGTATCTAAATTATCGATTTTCTTTTTAACTACAATATCAACTTTAAAATCATCTTTAAGATTAGCTTTTAACTCTTCACTACCAGAAAAATTCTCTTTAAGGACATGAATGATTAATCTCTTCTCACTCTCTGAAAATTTTATAATTTCACAATTTTCAATAATAATTCCTGCCATTAATGGAGAAAAGTTTTTTCCATAAAATTGAAAAAAATCTTGATGTATATTAATTTTTTCTTCTAAAGACATTGATATCTCATCTTTGACTTTATTTTGTACTGCTTGATCTAAATTTGGAGAGGGATTTGTTTGCTTTGGATTTATTTTAGACTTTTTTTTTTCTTCAGATCCATCCGAGCTTTCATCATTAATCAAAAAAGCACTCCGCAATAAAATCATTTCCAGTGTGGAGTGAGGATGTGGTGAAATTTTTATTTCATCGTAACCTTTCATAAGACTTTGCCAAAAAATATTTAATTTTCCATGGTCATATTGAAGAATAAAATTTGCGAAACTCTTATCTTCATCAGTCAAAAATTCATCATTTAATAAATTTTGATTAATTTTTAATTTGCATGACCAATTAATTATACTCATTAAATCTTCTATAATCTTAGAAGTCTCAGAGCCACGTTCATACATATCATTTAACATGCTCATTAGATCGCTTAAATTATTTTCTAAAATATTTTTTGATAACGTGTACAAATCACCCATTTTAGCGAAACCTAACATGTTAATAATTTCTGCGGCTTTTATTTCATTACCTGATTTAAATATATTCGCTTGATCTAAAATGCTTAAAGAATCTCTAACTGATCCATCACTTGCTTTGATAATCAAATTTAAAGCTTCTTTTTCTAAAGAAATATCCTCTTTGAGTGCAATTTTTTCTAAAAAATTAGCAAGTTCTTTTTTCTCTATTCTTCTTAAATCAAATCTTTGACATCTTGATAAAATAGTAACAGGAACTTTAGAAATTTCAGTAGTTGCGAAAATGAACTTTGAATGAGGAGGAGGTTCTTCTAATGTCTTTAATAAAGCATTGAATGCACTTTTTGAAAGCATGTGAACTTCATCAATTATGTAAACCTTGTATTTACCTAAAACAGGATTGTATTTTACGTTTTCTATTATCTCTCTAGCGTTTTCAACGCTTGTGTTAGAGGCTGCATCAATTTCAATTACATCAGGATGTCTATCTTCTGTAATAGCTAAGGCTTGATCACATTTTTGCAAGTCAGGTTTATTTTCCCCGTCGAAAACTGTGCAATTAAGCATTTTTGCAACAATTCTAGCGGTTGTGGTTTTGCCAACGCCCCTGATGCCAGTAAAGATATAAGCGTTAGGAATTTTATTTTGCTCAATAGACTTTTGAATAGTTTCAACCAAATAATCTTGACCAATCAAGTCGCTGAAGTCTTTAGGTCTGTATTTTAACGCAAGGATATTTGATTGGTGTTTCATTATAATTAAGGAGAATTACACGACCCAACATTTCATGTTACGGCTGCTTTCTTTCGAACCTGACCGGATTAGCATCAAAGGCTGCCCATGTAATTCTCGGAATACTTTATAACAGTTATGAAGCAAAATATGAAGTCATTGTCTTGATCTATAAATTGATTTTTCAAAAACACCAAGTTTCTTGACCTTTGAGCAATAATGATACATATCGTCTAGCGCAAATTTTGTATTGTCTTGATTTGGATGGCCCTCTATTTCACAATAAAACTCTGTAATGACAAAATCTGCACCATAATTATAGCTTTCAAGTTTAATCATATTTACATTATTTGTTGCAAAACCTCCCATCACTTTAAATAAAGAACCCGGGGTATTGTTTACCGCAAATAAAAATGAAGAAATGTATTTTTTCTTAGGGTCGAATTCTTCATTTTCATTTTTAGACATTACATAAAATCGTGTGATATTATTTTTTGAATTAGCAAAACTCTCGTCAACAGTCTTGAGATTATATATATTTGCTGCCAGACTTGATGCAATTGCTGCTGTATCTAAAATTTTATTCTCTGAAATCATTTTTGCAGATCCTGCTGTGTCTGCTCCTATTAGTATATCAAAGTCAAGATTTTGAATTTTTTCACTACATTGGGCTAGTGCTTGTTCATGGCTTATTACTTTTTTAATATCAGGTAATTGAGAGTCAGGGTGTATTAATAATTTATGCTCAACCTTTTGGAAATGTTCATAATTGATATGAAGTTGAGATTTAGGAAGAAGACGATGAATGTCTGCAACCCTACCTGCGGCAGAATTTTCAATAGGAATCATGGCATAATCAACACTACCAGATTCAGCTTTTTGAATTGCAATTTCAAAAGTTTTACACGGAACAGACTCTGCGCCAGGGAAAAATTCTTGAACAGCTAAATTACTGTAAGCACCTTCAACGCCCTGGAAAGAAATTTTTTTACTCATGATTGTGAATTATTTGGTTAACTCTATCTAAATCTTCTTTTGTATCAACTCCCAATATTTCATTTTTTATATATGTAATGTGGATCTTTTCCAAACCTAATACTCGAAGTTGTTCTAATTTTTCAACTAACTCTCTTTGAGATTGTGGGAGTGAAATATACTTTTTTAGGAAGTTTTTTTGAAAGCCATAGACACCTATATGATGAAAAATAGTCTTGTTAAGATTTTTTTTATCGTCAACTTGCCTTGAAAAATTCAAAGCTATATCCTTAGTAGTATCAATCTCAACTTTAACCTTTGATATATTTGATGCCTCTTGACTGTGTAAAAAGGGGCAGGCAAGAGTTGTCATTTTAAAATTTTCTAAATTTCTTCTTAATGATTGAATATAAGTTTTATTTATAAATGGCATATCGCCTTGAACATTAATAACAAAATTATAAAGAGAGTTTTTTTCAATTTTTAATAAAGCCTCACCTATTCGATCACTACCAGAGGGGTGTTTAGGATCAGTCATAATAAATGAGAGTTGATGTTTTTGACAATATTCTTCTATCTCTTTGTCACAAATAGCAAGAAAAACATCAAAGTCAGATTTCAAAGCTGCATTATACACATAATGAAACATTGGAAGGTTTCCGATTTTTGCAAAAGGTTTATTAGGGAAGCGCGTTGCTTGGAGTCTAACAGGTATTAAAACAATGGTATCATTCATTAATGCGACAAAAATCCGTTTTAAGTGCTATATTTTTAAACATAGACTTCTCTTTTTAATATGGAAACCAATAAAATTCTAGGCGCAATTATTCTAGCTCTTCTTTTAGCAGCTGCTTTCTCAAAAATTGCAGATATGGCAGTTCATCCTGAATTTCCTAAAGAGCTTGCATACAAAATTGAAATACCCGAAGGTGGACCTACAAGTGCACAAGCGGAAGAGGTAGATATATTTGAGGTTCTTCCAGAAATTACTCCAATGTTGGCATCTGCCGATATGGCCAGTGGTGAAAAACTTTTCAAAAAATGTGCCTCTTGTCATACTTTTAACAAAGGTGGTGAAAATAAAGTTGGACCTGCAATGTGGGGAATTGTAGGTAGATCCAAAGCGTCTTCTGAAGGTTTTGCATACTCTGGTGCATTGGCTAGTTTTGGAGGTGATTGGAGCGTAGAAGAGTTAAATAAGTTCCTTTTAAAACCTAAAAAATATATCCCAGGTACTAAAATGAACTTTAATGGTCTAAAAAAAGACCAAGATCGTGCTGATTTAATTAAATGGCTAAGCAGCCTCTCAGATTAATCATTTAATTTAATTTTTTTTTCTTTAACATTTGCTTTATATGAGTTCTGTCTCTTTAGATTCTAATAAATTAAAAAACCTATTTGGTGCCTATTATGATCGAAGGATGTTTCGTATCTTGTTATTGGGTATCATCAGTGGGTTCCCATGGGTTCTAATCGGTAGTGCTCTGTCTTTATGGTTAAAAGAAGAAGGACTAAGTAGAAGCACAATAGGTTGGGCAGGACTTATTTTTGGTGTTTACGCAATAAACTTTTTATGGGCACCAATTATAGATAGACTTAAGCTTCCTTTTTTGACCAATAAAATTGGTCATCGCAAATCAATCATTATTTTTATGCAAACAATTATTCTTATAAGTTTAATTATTTGGAGTACTTTGGAGCCTACACAAAATTTAGCTCTTATTATTGGAGTTGGTCTTGCAATAGCCATATCATCAGCAACCCAAGATATAACAATTGATGCATTAAGAATTGAACAAATCAACAAAGAGGAAACATCTAGTATGGCTGCAGGAGCTGCTATGGCTGTTGTTGGATGGTGGACAGGTTTTAAGTTAGGTGGATTTATTTGTTTAGAAATTGCTGAGAGATTAGAGCTATCAGGAGTAGAGAACTATTGGCAAATCACTTTTATTTTTTTGATGGCTATTATTGTTCTTAGTAACATTGGGTTAAGCTTTATTCCTGAATCTAATAAAGAGAGATTCCAAAATATGGCCAACTTAGATAAATCATCCAGCAATATTGGAAGTTTAATTAATGCAAGTTATTTATTTGCAGCAGTTGGGGCCTTATGCATTTTAATTGGTCAGATTTTTGGCAAAGTATGGTTTACCAACGGAGGTTATACATTTATTGTGATTGCTTTTTTATTTTATGTGTTTTCTTTTTACACAAAGAAATACGGGGACAATAATGTGATATCTCAATCATTTTTTTACTTAAATAATGTTGTAGCTAATCCTTTAAGTAGTTTTTTCAAAAACAATGGTGTTAAAATTGGAATAGCCATACTAGCTTTTGTTTTTTTATTCAAGATAGGTGAAGCTTTTCTAGGGAGAATGAGTCTTGTTTTTTATAAGGAAATCGGTTTTTCTAAAGGTGATATTGCGATTTTCTCTAAAGCTCTGGGATGGATAACCACTATTATTTTTACTCTTATTGGTGGAGCAATAGCAATGAGATCAGGAATTGTCAAAACTTTGATAATTGCAGGTATTGCAATGGCTGCTACCAATATTCTTTTTTCTGTTTTGGCTTGGGCAGGGCCGTCTAAAGGTCTCTTTGCAATAGCTGTAATTCTTGATGATCTAGCAGCTGCATTTGCAACGGTAGCTTTTGTTGCCTTTATTTCTTTGATGGTTGATAGAAGTTTCACAGCAACTCAATATGCCTTATTGGCATCAGTAGGCACAGCTGGGCGAACATTACTTGCATCATCGTCTGGTGCAATGGTTGATGGGCTTGGAGGTAATTGGGGATTATTTTTTATAATAACAGCATTGATGGTAATACCATCTTTAATTTGTTTAATGTTGATTAAAGGTAAATTAAATATTCCAGATAAAAGCTAGCCAATAACTTCCTTAACTAATCTATCATAACCAGCAGTAAAGCCAGACAAAGAAAAGGTAATTGTTACTTCCCTACCGTCCAACAGCAATGCTTTTACATTTAGTTCATTTCCTGCTTTAAATAAATTAATGAAGTTTTCAGCGATAATTTCTGCTACAAAACAAGCACTTTGATTGCAATATGCATAATTTAAATTCAAAGGTTCATTTTCATCTATTTGTAATTGGATAGGACTTTTCAAATTGACAGCATGAGGAAATGCTATTTGCATTTGAGTTATTGAATCAGGACTCATTGATAATGACAAGTAGCTTACAACTTCATTTGTATTAGGATCAAATACTAACTCTCTAAGGTCACAAATTTTTTGAGATTGTTCTTCGATACACGCAAACTGCCATGCATCAAAATTTTCTTGGACAACAATATGATTGTCTGCGTGCAAAGGTAATACTAAAAAAAGAAAAACAATTAAAAATTTCATTAGTAAACAATATAGTAACCAAATCTTTATCCAATAAGGAATTCTATTTCTTTATTAAATTAATTTGTACTAATTCATTTTGTGAGCCAATACGAATTTTAGGACCCCATGTAGAAACACCTGAGCTTACATAAAGACTCTTATTATTTTCTTGATAAAGTCCATAAATTTCAGGAAATTGTATTTTTACCAGAAAGTTGAAGGGGAAAATTTGTCCATTATGCGTATGGCCAGAGAGCATTAAATCAACTTCATTTTTTACAGTTTTCCACAATGATGGCTGATGCACAGCAAGAAGATTAAATTTATTATTTTTTGACAAATTACCATAAATATTTTTTTTTTCATTTATGGATAAATTATCATTGATACCAATTAAATTAATTCCGTGATAGCTCACTGCCTCATTATTTAATATTTGAATGTTACATTCTTGGAACTTATCAAGATGTTTTTGGAAGTTTTGAATGTAATATTCATGGTTGCCTGTAACAAAATAAATAGGACATTTAATTTTTTTCAGAGAAAATAAGTCATTGATTTTAAAGGAACTGCTATCAATTAAATCTCCCCCTATCAGTAAAAATTTGGGTTTTAATTGATTTACTAGTGGAACTATTTTATCTAGCCTTTTTGGAGAGTTTGAACCTATGTGAACATCGCTAATAAAAATAAATGATAAATTTTCATCAATGGTGTTACTTTGAATTTCCAAATTTTTTATTTTAATTTTTCTGGCATTCCAGTGACCATAAAACAAAAGAGGTAGTTGAAAGATAAAAAATATAATGATCTTAATATTATTGGGTATTGAAAATAATATCTCGAAAAAAAGAATTGGAATTATTACGAATAAAGAGATGCTACCTACTCCAACTCCTTCATAAATAATAAATTTTATAATTTTATTACTATTCTTTGTTCGAAAATAAAATAAACAAATAAAAAAGATAATTAGCGTTGAGGTGATTAGTTCTAAAGGCGTTCCTGGATGGCCAAGCCATCTAGCTAATATTTCAAAAGGAAAAATAAAAACCACATAGACAAAAATTAAAAGTATAAATAAAGGGATTATAGACTTAAGACTCATTTTTACTTTTATCAAAATAAAATAAAGTAATACCTGCAGAAAAGACAAAAATAATACCTATATAATTAAATAAAGTTGGAAGTTGTTGAAAAACTAACCATCCTAAAATTACACCATAAATGAGCTGGAAATAACTAGTCATTCCATAAATCGATGCTGGCAACATCCTTGATCCATAAATAATTGCACTAATACCTAAGCCAGCAAGCACACCACCAAACATAGATAGGAAAACGTCACTAGCGCTCATTGGGGCAAATGAAAATTTCATTGCAATCAAAAAAGCAATGACACTTACAATCATACTAAAAAATGCTGCAGAAAATGATGTCGATAAATGAAAATATTTTCTAGTGAGTAAATTGGTCAAAGCAATACAAAATGCGCCTACAAATACTAGAAAAATCCCTATTAAAGATATTTGGCTATTTCCAAATGGCTCAGCAGAAATGATAACACCAGAGAAGCCTAAAAAAATTGCAAGAATTCTTATGATATTAATGTTTTCATTTAAAATAAAATGAGACATTAAAAGCAACATCAAAGGAGAAGTGAATAAAACAGGATATACAACAGATAAGGGAAGTTTTAACACGCCCATTAAAACAAAAAAGAAACCTAAGGTATGTACTAAACCACGTATAAATTGAAATGTATAATTTTGATTTTTGTAAAAATGCAGTCCATGGTTTTTTAAAATAAAAAAGGACAAAGGTAAAAGAGAGAATAGAGCATTAAAAAAAAGTAACTGCAGTATAGGATAATCAGATCCTAATACTTTAATTACAGTATCCATGGAAACCATGAAAATATAACCGCCCAATGATATGAAAAAAGGGAAAATATAAGATCTATTCAACATTGTGATAAACTACGTTACTCTTTTTTTAAGGAAACACACTGCAAATCATAAGACCATTCTTTTTCATATTTTTTATAAAGAATAGAAAGAAGAAGTTCCAAATCACCATTTATTTTCATAGATGAAATATAATCTTCTGTTTCATACAGAAGACTTAAAATAAAATTATTTTTTTCAATTATTGAATAATATTTTTCATCATAGGAGCTATAAATATCTTCACTATTTTCACTATAATCTAATTGTGTGCCTGATACTTTTTGTTTGCAATCAAAATATTTAAGAGCATTGATATTTTTATCACATATACATGCAAGCGAAAATTGTTTTAAAATTTCAGCAAATAACAAGTTAGGCATTAATAAAATAATGATGGTAATAAACTTCATATCAATTATTTTTATATATCATGATCAATAAACAATTAATAACTATAATCATTTTTTGTGGAATTGGATTTGCTGTCATAAGGCTGATATTACAAATGTATTTCCCTAATGGATTATTATAATTTGAACGAAGAAAATCGGAAAATTATTTGGTCTAAAATACAAAATACAGGTGACTTACTTCAGCCCCTATTAAGCCCCTCAACATTTCATCCAAAAGGGAGAAACGCGTATGCTCATATTTCATTGAGCATTAAACAAAAGTTTAAGCAAAGCTATAAAAATATACCAGATGAAAAATTTGAAGAAGTTATCAGACATATTGACTATTTATTAAATAATCCTGATTAATCTTATCTTGATTTTTTATAAAGAAAGATTAAATCTTATGCTGATTTATGGCCAGAACAAAAAGTTTAGCAACTCTTATACTTCAACATAGCGATGACAGGAGTTATAAATTAACAAGCAACAAAATTCCTCAAATTTATAATATTCTTAATAGACAAGTTTTTTGTGGTAAACTAAAAAAGCCCAAAATAGAAGTCAGAAGAATTCATGGTGCACTAGGTTATTTTGAATTTAACCCCTATGCTGCCAAATATTGTCATAAAATAACTTTAAATAATAAATTTAAAAACTTTAGAGAGTTTGTTGAAGTCCTTGGACATGAGATGATTCATTATTATCAAAAATTAATTTTAAAACAAAATACTGCTAAACATAATAAAGAATTCTACAGCTTTCGAAGAAAATTTAAAAAGTTAGGGCTAGGCTTAAAAAGAGTTTATCACTAATTATTCATACTTAAATTTACGTTTTAATAAATTATCAACTTCTCTTTTTGCAGAACCACCTTTTACTACATTAATAATTGATGTGAGTATAGGAAGATCTTTCAATTTTAAATTAAGAACTTTTTTAATAGTCATAATACTATTTAACCCTTCAACTGTAACTTTTTTTAAAGAAGTTTTTTTTGTGGGCCTAGCTAAAATAAACTTTTTTCCAAATAAGAAATTTCTCGATTTTTGTGAACTACAAGTTAATACCAGGTCACCAATACCGGCTAAAGATAAAATTCTTTCATCATGTAGATTTGATTGTTTTAACATGAATTGCATTTCGCTAGCACATCTTGTAATAAATGATGCTCTTGCATTTTCTCCTAAATTCATTGCGTCCAAAATACCTGCTCCAATAGCATAAATATTTTTTACAACTCCAAGAATCTCAAGAGTTTTGATATTTTTAGAATAATAAATCCTGATATTTGTATCTTCAAATAGCTTTCCAATTTGGAGAGGTTTTTTGGTATCACCTGCCAAACTGAGGGCTGTAGGCATTCCCATAATTACTTCTTTAGCAAAACTAGGGCCAGAAAGTATTAATATTTTTCTTACATCTAAGGTTTTGGTCGCTAATTCTGATATTAGCTTACCTTTTTCACTCAAACCTTTAGAGCAAATTATAAAATTTTTTATTTTTTGATTTTCTAAATACGATTGACTGAAATTTTCAAATTGACTAGCGGGAAGCACATAAAAAATATAATCAAATTCTTTAACGTTAATTTTTCCAGTTAATGCTTTCAGTTTTTTTGATAATTGAAAATTTTTAAAGTATTTTTTATTAGAAAATTTATTATTAATTTCTGAAAAAACATTTGTGCTTCTAGCCCAAATATAAACATCATTGTTTTTTATTGCCAAAATATTAGCTAAAGCCGTACCCCATGCGCCGGCACCAATGACTAGAATTTTATCCATTTAAAGTAGCAAGTTTCTCTAATTCAAAGAATTGTCAATATTA
>CENJ01093262.1_pt1 | contig 14168 bp, 5 predicted proteins | sample 356161 | NCBI WGS metagenome assembly CENJ01 (sample SAMEA2619531, study PRJEB7988) | marine metagenome | biome: marine biome (ENVO:00000447); feature: surface water layer (ENVO:00002042); material: "saline water (ENVO:00002010), including plankton (ENVO:xxxxxxxx)" | depth 5 m
AACCCTCCGTTCTTACATTCCGACGACGGCAGTAAAGACCATCAGGGTCATGACTATCACTTTCGCCTTGTCAGTGACCAACCATCTGGAGAAGTTGTTCTCGGACGCAGCGGCAAAGACTGGTCCTTCTACTCACCTTATCAGACATTGTCTGTGGGCACGTGGAAATGGCAAGTGGGCACGGAAAAGTTTAGCGGCGGTCAAAGCCAAGGGATCAGTTGGTCTAAAGAAAAAGCGTTCTTGATTAGCGGAGACGAGCGCCTTGAGTCCTTTCCCAGTTTCGAAGATTTCTACCAATCCGTCGAGCGAGCTAAGCCGCCTTATCTATTAGCAAGGCCGGATGTGGTGGGTAAAATGCTGCAAAATCTTCCTGTAAATACCCAGAATCAGTTACTAGAAAAGTGCAAAGAAATCGAATCGGCCCAAAAGCCGGATCCCATGGTTGCCCAAGAGGCGACTGCTGCAGAATCAAAACGCTTCACGACCACTAAAAATTTCAAACCTTATGTTGAAAAACTTAAAGGAATGATTAGGTGCTACCTGATGACCGGCGATTCAAGTCGATACGCATCAGTCCGAAATGTTTTTGCCGATATTTTAGTTGGGTTCAAGGCGATTGAAGATGCTGGATATGTTTACGATTTTACTCGAGTAGCACTGCGCAGTGCGATCGTCTCGGTGCTTGACGTCATGCCTGATGCTCTGACCTCCGAACAGAAGACGCTTGCCGAGCAAACACTGGAGGAGGAGCTAAAATTTCAATATGGGGCTCGCGTCGATGCCTTGGAGCACCTCAACCATGACAGCCATCGCTGGCAGGTAGAGGTCAGATCGATGTTTGAAATGAGCCTACTCTTGGTCAAACTCAACCCCAATAACACGTTGGCCAAAGACACGCTCGAGTACATCTACAACCTTTGGCTCTATCGCGCCCCGGTGGGTAGCCGTAACGACGGTACTTGGTTTGCAGGCAATGGTTACTTTAACGTTAGCGAAAGAGCATTGTTTACCGTTCCCTATCTTATGGGGCAGCTGCATGACTTTGATTATTTCGACATACCATGGTTTAACAACCTTGAAAAACACCTTTCCTATATCACTCCGCAAGGTTTTCCGCGTGGTGGGTATGGCGATAATGCAGAACGATCCGGTTACCTTTATTACCGGTACAGTTTACTGCGCGCATTGATGCGTAATTCAGTACCAGAAACGAATCAATCGAATAAGAATTATTGGAGCTACTTGCGCTTAAGCCAGTTTGAAGAGCGTTATCAGCCTGAAAAGTTACGGGACAGTACGATTGGCACCGTGTTAACTAGAGAGCCCGACTGGTATGTTCTGCCAATCCTTGCGCAATACAACAGCAATCTAGACCCGATTGACTACAGCCAATTGAGTGCCCCAAAACAAAGTTCAATTGTCTTTTATGACTCAGGCCTAGCTGTCGCTAATACGGAAGTATTGAATCCAACTAAAAATGTTCAGGTGAACATGCGTTCCAACCCTTATGGTCTTTATGGGCACGGCCATGCAAAGCAAAACGGCTTTCATTTAATCGCCGGTCAAGAGAAGCTGTTTTTCAGCTCCGGTTACTATTCTTCTTCCAGCGATTGGTTCTCGCTGCAAAATTACAAGCACACACGTGCGGGCAACACCATACTCGTTAACGGCCACGGTTCTAGTTTTAGCGATGAAGGCTATGGCTGGATAGCTCGTCATGCCGAGACACCGGAATTGAGCTACTTTTTAGGGGATGCATCCAACGCTTACAAGGGACAACACAAAACCTCTTTTGCCAACACCATTAACGGTACGACAACTCCGGAGACACCTCCGAGTAGCAAGGGATCTATCGAAGATCAAACGAAAGGAATCAGAGGCAGTGTTGATGCTCAAGGCAATCCTTTACTCGGGTTTGACGCGACACCGCTGACAAAATTTCGACGCCATCTACTCTTTTTAAAACCGCATCATGTGGTCATTTACGATGAGTTAGAAGCGAGCGAAAAAGCCGAGTTTACGCTGCGCTTAAACGCCCCTAATGAGATTGAATACCAATCGACACTCCCCCATGTTGTAAGTACCAAAGGTAAGCACACTGACCCTAAAATTGACCGCTCTGAATACAGCGCCACGGCAACCTTATATGCCAGCACTCGCCCCCAAGTCGAGGTTAGTAACCAATGGTACGGCGGCACATTGGAAGAGTACTTTGCTCGTTTTCCGGTGTTTTTCAATAAGTTTAGAAGAGACAAAATTTCCGAAAAGCACTGGCACCTCTCTTCTAAAGTGTCTGGCAAAAAAGTTCGCATGCTCACCGTTATCGACATCTCAGGTAACGGTCAAATCCCCAGCCACAATAGAGTCCAACTCGCGGGTGGGCAGACGCAAATAACGTTTAAAAACTCTGATGCCGAGGCATTTACCCTGATCGCCAATTTGGAAGTAAGTGAACCCGCGCTGCTTGAAGTCAACAAAGGTGGGAATCGTTACTTTACGACAGGGCCAGGAGTCAGAGCGCGCGATGGGTTCTACCCAGCAGGCGCTACCGTTATAGAACCCGACACGGCGTCACCTACAGTCGTTCTAGATAAGCATCCGGATGCGGCTAATTTTTCCAACGTATTCTAATAGCCCGAGCGCCATTTTTCGGTTCTTTCTCTGTGTTACTAATACGGATGAGGTTGCATTAGAAATTGATTTTCGTCTTCGCTTAGCACGGGAATCGTAACTTCGGGCACGAGGTTTTCGATTTAGATTTCTGCCAGGTATATTGAGTTAAGTGGCTTTTTTACTCGAAGAATTAGGGACGAAGGGCCTTCTTGAGGGTGAACTACTATCCGTTGATCCGTAATCGTTGCATCGCTGGTTCTGATTAACTTTATACTTGCTCAAGGGCCGAAGCATGTTGGTTCTGTGCGTATGGGTACCGATTCCTCGCAGGCATTTAGCCGAACTACTTCTTGAAGGTCTTATGGGAATGAAGTTGTTGGCTCGACTAATAGTTAGAGTAGGTCAGGCTCATCAATAAACCCGCGGTTGTTCAAGTTTGCCGATAAAGCCGGCGTACGATTCATTGGTAGCTAACAGTTCGTCGTGGGGCGCGAAGGCATGGACGCTACCGTTAAGCAAGAAAACCACCCGATCAGCCATGCGTATCGTGGCGAGACGATGAGTAATAATTAGTGTCGTTCGTTCTTTTGCCTGTATAAAGGGCTGCAGCGCTTTTTCTGTTGAAGTATCTAGAGAAGCAGTGGGCTCATCTAGAATCAGCACTTTCGACTTTGCCAAGCTAGCCCGGGCCAGAGACAGCCGCTGCTGCTGGCCGACTGAAAGACCGCTACCATCCGCAAGAATTCGATAATTCAGTTCGCCAGGCATATCTTTTATAAACGGCCAAGCTTGTGTGTCTTCACAGGCCTCTACTAACTCTGAGTCGCTCGCATCAGCGTTGGCGATGCGCAGATTTTCTCCGATAGTGCCATCGATAAATTGATGTTCTTGGAATAGATAAGTGACCTGTCTTCTAAGTGGTTTGTGATCAATTGTTTGTATAGGCCTTCCCTCTAGCAAGATCTCACCGCTGCTAGGTTTTAGGAATCGGGGCAAAAGGTAGGCTAGCGTGGTTTTGCCGGCTCCGGTCTTGCCGACGAAGGCCACTGTTTCGCCGCTTGCTATTTCCAGATTGATATCATGCAGCACTGAAAAACCGTTGGGATAAGCGAAGTTAACATTGTTGTAACTAATTGCCGGCGGTCGTGACAATTTTAACTCTCCGCCTTGCCGGGATGTCTCATCGTGTTCTGCATCGATAATCTTAAAAACCCGTTGTGCCGCCGCTAGGTGATCTTGTTGATCTATCCAAATGCGCCCCAATTGCATGGCTGTTTCGTACAGCATACTGTACATACGCAAAATAACCGGCGCGTCGCCGAGTGTCATTGTGCCTTTTATGATCCCGCTAAAAATAAACCAGTAACCTAACGATTGGAATAACAGGTGAACGTGTTCGGCGAGCCATTCGATCGCTCTTAATGACGCGATCAATATTAGCGATCGCCGGAATGCTAATCCGCTAGCTAAAGCAAATTTTTCTTGTTCTTGTTGCTCCGTGCCAAGGCTTTGAATCACTTTTTTATTGCGGATGCCTTCTTCGGTAAAGTTCACGACTTCGCTGCCTGAAATACGACTTTGGTGGCTCAGTCGACGAATCCATCGGGTGAACGGGAGGGTTATAAATAAGGTAACGAAAATAGCTGAAGCGCCAAGCCAAACGAGCTCAGGTGCATCGGTCCCATATACTGACCAAAGAATCCATAATCCAAGTAGGGCGCTAAAAATAAAAAAGATAGGCTGCACGATCAGTGACATGCAGATGATGCCAAGCGACGGGGCATCATGCATAACTCTAAACACGGCATCACCAGCACGTTGCTTCACCAAACTCACCACAGGCAGTTGGCTAAGTTTTGCGAACAACTCAGACCGGACTTTATGGGTGATTTGTTGGGAAATTTTGACGTGTAATCGAAAGTCCAAAAAACCGACGACACCGCTGGCTGCGCTAAAACCGTCGTTGGTTTTGTTTTCTGATTGGGTTGCGACATCAGCGCCTTGTGCTAATCGGGCATGCAATTCTGTATTGGTCGCGTAGCCGAAAAATATGAATATAGCCCCGAGTCCGCAACAGGTCGCCCCTGCTATTTGTAAGGGCGTCGAGTCAGCCAATAGATTGAGTAGCGGATACATGAAGAATGGGTAAAGCTCGGCCTCGCTAATCGACATGGCCATAACCCCATGGTCAATGAGTATTTTAAATAACCAAGGTATAGGAAGAGCGGCCAGTAGAATTAAAACGCCCAGCGCTATGCGCGCCATTAACAACTGGCGCACGTAAGTAATAAAACGAAGAGTTCTGCGAGCGACCTTTAGCGAGATTTTGCTATCAAAATTGCTGGCCTCGTCAACGGACGATCTTTCGAGGCTTGCTTTTGTTGTGTGAGCCTCGACTTCAGTTTGCATCTGGTTTCCCCGCCTGATGGAGGTCGCGGTAAAGATCACTGGCTGTCAGTAATTCCTGATGATTACCTTGGGCCACGATCCTGCCCGTCTTGAGTACGGTAATTCGAGGAATTGATTCGGTTAGCTCAAGTTGGTGGGAGATGATCAGCAAAATTCTGTCTTTTGCCCAATTCAATATGTTTTGCAGTACCCGGGCGGCTGTTTCGGGGTCAAGTGAATCGGTAGGCTCATCTAAAAGCACCACCGCTGGATTGGCCGCGATAAGTCGCGCAATCGCTACTCTTTGACGCTGACCCGAGGATAGCAAATCTCCGTTTGCGCCAAGGTGAGTGTCGAAACCTTGAGGTAGCTGTTCGACGAGTTCACCCAAGCATGCGATCTCGGCTATGGTTTCCAATTCCGCTTGGTTGAAATCTCGTCCCGCGGCATAACCTATATTTTGCGCCAGCGTCAGCGGAAAGAGGATATTTTCCTGCAAGGCGATGCCGACTTTGCCGCGAAGATCGGCTAGACGGAAATCGCGGAGATTTATTCCATCGAAAGTAATAGCGCCGCTTTTTGGGTCATCTAGGCGAGCTAACAGAGATAGTAAGGTGCTCTTGCCCGCGCCGGATGGTCCTACCAGCACGTGAGCTTCTCCTTTCTTCAGCTCTAAACTGATATCTTGCAAAATGGTTTTCGCGTTGTAGGCGTAGTTGATATTAGATAGTTTTATAGTCGAGACAGGATGCGGGAAAACACTAGGCGTAGTCGGATCTTGAATGCCTGTAGATGTATTTAATATGTCCCAAGTTCTGCCTAACCCAACTGCCATATCCTGTGCCAAACACCAGTAATTCACCAACTCTTCTAAAGATACTTGGGTTGATTCTGCGTTGCCCCGACGGGCTTGGTAGACCGCCACGCTCCATATGGGGCTGGTTAGGCCGAAAAACACCAGTAAGGACGCACCAAAAACCGATGCTTCGTTGAAAACATAGAATGCTGCTAGGTAATCAGTACCCAGTAACACGATCGCTAGGATCACAGTTATTCCCGCTTTCATTGCGGCTATGCGTTCACGTAAACCAAGTGAAACGGCTAAGGCCGATTTTGAAAGCCGAGCAAAATCTTCAGTCGCTTGCCCTTCCTGGCCATAAGCTTTGGTTAGTAATAAGCCCTGAATGGAAGCTTGCACACTATTAAATAACGCGCCATTAGCTCGACGCGTGTTAAAGCTGTTTTCGCGTAGGCGTTTATTCTGAATGCCCAGGGTGACGACGATAATGGATACTCCCAGGGCGAATAACGACGCTATCCAGGGGCTAAATAGAAATGCCAGAAGGAAAAATCCGATCACTCGTAGTAACGAGATAACAGGCAATACCACCACGTTTTCGATGATAGCGGTGACCATAGCGCTGTCTTGGAATACCCGATATATGGCGTCGCCGTTAGTACCTTGATTGTGTTGAAGACTCAGTCGGTGCATGTGCGAAACCAAAGCAATCCGTAAGCTTTGATTAATTCGTTGCAAAATCGAGACCTTGTAAATATCGAGTAGCGTATTTGAAGTCGTTAGTATTACCGTAAGTAATGCGACGAACAGGGTGAACCGCCACAGCACCTCGTAACGATCTGGGTCCAATAGATTAGAAACCTCGACAAATTCGCGCGTTGGTAGAAACAGAATTTGTGCGTGGAGCGGTGCGAGAGGTTTGGCTTGACCTACTGAATCCCAGAGAACTTCGAAGCCTATAAACGCGGTCGCAGTAAAGAGGGCGATAACCGACAACACCCCCACGGCGTAGATTATTAGACTGCTTAGGACCGGTCGGATATATGGCCAAGCAGCAAGAAAAATTGCACTCAAACTCCGCCAGTTCAGCTTTGCGACGGTCTCCGCAGCTGCGTAGTCAGCCTTTGAATTATTAGATTTGTGTGGCAGTGTATTGAGCATATTGCTGAGCCATCCCCCTTGGCAGGGACTAATGTTAACAAACCAAGAAATACAACACTTCATCGAAAAGGGTTTTGTTGCGAAACAATCCACTGTCGACGCAAGGCTTCATGATGAAGTGTTTGCGTCAAGTGAAGCCTTGTTCAGTCAACTCAAGCCAGGTTTCAATCCACGCAATAACATTCTTCCACTAGTACCCGGTTTATGGGAAATCTTAGAACATCCGGACTTTCGTTCTGATATAGAGTGTTTGCTTGGACAGGACTATCTGCTGCATCCGCATAGGCACTGCCATACTAATTTTCCTTCGAGAGAGAGTCTGGCGGGTATACAAACCGAAACAAACTATGTTCCTAAAATGGCTCAGCCGTTGCATAAAGACGGACATACACACCTGCCCAAGCCAAGGCACCACGAACCCTGGTGGTTAATCGTTTTTTACTTTCCCCAAGACACACCTATGCAGAGGGGGCCGACGGCAGTATTGCCGGGTAGTCATTGGCTGCAACGGCTCCGCGCGCAAACTGGTGAAAGCGTGCCGGATATTCGTTCCAATGAAAATCACTACCAGGTGGGCGCAGACTTTTATGAACAGCAACTCGAGTTGCTTAGTGGTAAAGCTGGGACTTATGTACTTTGTCATTTTGACCTGGGTCATGGCGCCACGGTCAATGCTTCTGGATTATCGCGCTATGCCATGAAGTTTGTCTTTATGCGCTGTCAACGTACGGCGCTAGCTGACACCCAATCCAGGGCTGCTAGCGAACCGCATTACGATCACGTTTGGCAGTTTCTTGGTCAGCCCGTTGAAACAAGTCCTGCTTGGTCTTTACAACGATGGAAAGAAGCTTTTTATAGCGATCAACCTTATCAGCAGATTACGTCGTCCTATGCGGTTGCCGCGATGGATGATTTTCGAGGGATCGATGATTTATTGGCGCGGTTAAAGCAAGACTGTTTGAAGATCGATGATTGGATCACGGCATTGAGTCCGACAGCGAATGCTTTGGCGCTAATGAGTGATCCATCTCCGCTGCTTTCGTTATTGGATTCGGATGAACCGGAAATGCTCGCGCACGGAGCTTATGCCGCAGGACAGCGTGGTGATGGCGTTGCAGTCAAAAAAATGTGCGAGTTAACTCGACATCCTCACCCGGTCGTTTGTAGGCATGCTTTATCTGCACTCGGACTCATTGGGGCGAGCGAGGATACAGACAGAGCGATTTCAAGCTTGGCGGATGTCTTAGCCAAAAGCGACGACTGGGATATACGCACGTTTGCAATACAGGCGCTTATTCGTATGGGTTTATGTGATTCAGCTATTCCGGTACTGGGGCGAAGCTTGTACGACTCGCATCCGCTTGTTAGCGCGTTCGCTATGGAGCAATTGAGTCGTTTTGATGACTCGTCTGCTCAAATGCAAGTGAATCTGGCTTTGCGACGACAACGCTGGTACCACGATGAACGCTTTAACCCAGCGGTCTGACTGCTATCTTATTAAAACTATGCTTTGTTCGTTAACATCGGTTTCGATGCGATCGTTGGTCATACGGCTCCTTCCAGTTTCACCGCTTCAAACCAGTCCTTTAGCGGTAAATCATCTGGAAAGCTGTTAGAGGATCCGTAAGCGCCGTGGTTTGAAAAACCCAGCAATTGGCGTTGGATCGGTGTGGCACGCCGCAAGAAATGTCTTATACGTTGTTCGTCCCGATTGGCTAGCCAGCGATATGAGTAGCCGTTAAAAATCATATAGCGCGTTGTAGAGGAAATGTTGAGTGTTGGCGTATGCCATAGGCGGCGGTCGAAGATGATAGCCGAGCCACAAGGAGCTAATACCTGGCGGGCGTTGGTCTCAATAAACTGGCGATGGGATCCTGGATAATCGATATTATTTTGGCTACCAGGAATGCACGTAAAATTCGCCATATAAGGGCTTGTGAGATCTGATAACACATAGCCCACCTTAACCGAAATCATAGGGTTGAAACTGTCCCTAGCGAGGTCTCTGGTTAAATTGCCCGTATCGGTATGCCAATTTGCCCATTCATGGTGATCTTCTGTTGTCTTGCCTCTTGCTGGTGGCGTTTCCATACCAACAGTGTGGTACAACTTAATTTCGGGTCCTAGTAATCCACAGATCTTAGGCACGGTCTTATACCAGTCGACTAACCGAAGGAATTCATCTCTCTGACCGATAAAGTCTAGAACACCGTGAAATCGGTCTTGCGGAATGTTGAGACGGTCACGGTCTTCGTTCACCACATCAGCGGTTAATTGTCTGAGTCGTTCTGTCAGCGACTGAGGCAACACATCTTCAACTACAAAGTAGCCGTTTTGTTGGAATTCATTGGCTTCTGCCTCAGTTAGCAGATGCTCTTTGGCCTTAGGATCCATGGCGCCCTTACTCTCTCTACTCTCCTCGATGATTATACGAATTTTCCTGTATTCGCAACAGACCGCCATACCGGCGACTGCTTGCGAAACTTTTTGATGCAAATACCCGAAGTAAAACAGGGCGATACTCACGCGTAAATTTCTTTTGCAAGTGACCTTTTTCTGAGATGCTTTTGCACCGATCTTTTGAACGGCGTTTATGAATCTAAGCAATTTGCCCCGTATACGCGTTGCTGTGGTCACTCTGGCTGTTTTGTTGCTCACCGCGACAGGTATCTTTTTTACCTTTTATCCCAAGCTTAAACCGGATGTATCGGAACCTTTTTTAGTCAGCAATGGCCTTGATTATGCGGGCATCAACGCCGTGCCAAAAACTAATGCTGTCTCGCTAAAATCGCGTAAAAACGCAGGCAAAAAATCCAGGCCGATGCCAATAGCGGCTAAGTCGTCTGCACTTGACCCTGAAAAAAGGACACGAGAGGCACGCAAATTTGCTGAATTGTTTCGCGCCGAAAGCACCGCGGCTGGCGAGGCTGGAGCAGATTTAGAAGTTGATTCAGAGAAACAAAGTCAGCTACTTGATATCAAGGAATTCTATGGTGAGGCCGCTTTGTTGCAGGTCCAGCCTGGCCCACTTGGCAGATTACGGGGTTTTTCCGTTTCAATTCCATTGGAAAACGTGGCTGCAGGTAATCTCGATTCCTTAACCGGTGCTGTTGAAAAACTCGTCATTAGGCATGCGGAATTATTTGGTGTCGATAGCGCCAGTGTCTCCATAGAAAGCGCCAGTTTTTGCGCGGGAGAAATTTGCTCGACGAAGGTGCGAAAGAAATTTTATGGTCTTCCCGCGTGGGATCACGGTGTGTCTATCACGTCGATGAATGCAGTGGTTGTTTCCGCACAGGGTGAGTTTTACGAACCGAAAATCGCCTCTTTCACCGACCCAAAGTTGGCGACGTCTGCGATGCGTCAGAGTATCGCCAAAGCGTTTTCAGTGGCCGTGAACGAGGTAGTCATAAAAGAACCACCGCAGCTCGGTATTGCGCGGAGCGGATCGACGGACTTTCTTGCATACAAACTGCCTTTTGTATCCATTGCTAATCATCCTTATGAAATCAGCATTAACGCAGAGACGGGACTGCTGGCTCGTAGGGAAACCCTCATAAAACATAGTACTGTGACCGCCTCGGGTACTGATATAAAAGGTAATACCGTAAATTTTGAAGCGCACCAAACGACCAGTGGTTACGAGATGCGAGACACCCGTTTCCCATCTGGTCACTACACAGAGGTGCGGGATTTTGAAGGACTGCCTTGGTGGTCCGAAACGACAGCCAGCGTGCTGGGTAACTTTGGTTCTAGCACTCTCGCGCCACCACTTGTGCAAAGCAGCTTTGCTGATTCCGGCTGGGATCCGGCTGCAGTGTCTGCACTTCGAAATGCCAAGCTGACCTCTGACTACTACCTCGAGAACCATTCCTATCAAACCATATTGTCAAGTGGCTCACCGATCACGATAGGTATTCGAGAGGCGACTGAAAATGCGGCCTATGTCCCCAAAACAAGCGTGATTTATTTTGGGGTGGGTACGGGTGGCCTTGCAGAAGAGGGATTGAGTTTGGCTGTTGCCAAGGATGTGGTTGGACACGAAGTGACCCATGGTGTGATTGGTGCCACTTCGGCGCTCGCATATCGAGGTCAGTCCGGGGCGCTAGACGAAGCTTTCAGCGACTTTATGGGAGCCATGGTCGACGCAGAGGATTGGCTTATCGGTGAGGATTTGAAATCTCCGTTTGGCAATGCCACGAGGAATATGGCGAACCCTGCCGACGCGCTCAAACTCCAGTTTGAGTGGCAGCATTGGAGCGGGACGCAGCCTGCTCACATGAACGACTACCAGGCACTGCCAAACACGGACCTTTGGGATTGGGGTGGCGTGCATATTTATAGCGGCATCATTAATCGCGCGTTGTATCTTTTGGCCGAGGGGCTTACCAGCGAAAATCTTGGTGCCAGCATTGGTCGAATTAAAACCGCAGATCTGGTTTTTAAAACGATGACAACGCTGACCCAGCGCGCCAGTTTCGACGATGCTGTAAATCAAATGCTTACCCTCGCGGAAAATCTTTACGGTTCGGATTCCGCAGAAAAACAAGCCGTCGTAGACGCCTTCGGCGGGGTGGGGTTGCCGACAACTGCGTCAACGGCTGCGGTCAGCGGATCAACCCAAGGCGATACACAGCGGTCGTCAGCTTTGGTTTATCTCAAGCCCTACTATTCGCAAGAGACCGTAGCCGACGCGGACAACTACTTTGGAGTCTATGTGCAATTGTTAGGGAATCCGGTTTCAACTTACATCGCCGAGTATGAAGTCGGCCCGATAAATGGCAGCGTTTGGGCAAGTGATACGCGGCCGACGCTTGTCAGAGGAGAGGACGGCAATGCGTTTGTTATGTACCGAGGCAAGGAGGGTAATACTTATCTATATAACGACGCCACACAAGAAACGGAAACACTAGACATTGGTATCGATATCGCTCATGTAGCGCTTTCGCAGGATTTAAGCCTAATTGTGTTTTCCGAAGCGGGCAGCAATCGTATTTATATTTACAACTATTTGTCTGAGGTGCTCTCTACTGTAGAGGTAATGCTGCCAAGCTATACGCAGGGTCAGAAAGGGTTGGAGCCTTACTACATCGATACCCTGCGGTTTGACCCGACGTCGCGATTCATAATTTTTGACTTTGCTATTTGCGACGTATCCAGAGGGTTGTCATGCGATAAGGCTGGCTATTGGTCTATTGGCGTGCTCAATGTTTCGGATCTGGCGATCGACTTTCCGTTCCCATCACAATCCTCGCGTTATGATGTGGGGTTCCCAACATTCAGTAACCTCACCGATAGATATATCGCGTTTGACCTTGTTGATAACGAGGCAGATACCAGCTCGACCATCGATAGCTCAATCTACATTTACGACCGTGATACCAAAAAACTGAACGGCATCGTAAATACTGATGGTACGTCGACAAAAACGGGGCATTGGGGGACACCATCTTTCGCTGCAGATGATAGCTATCTGACTTTTTCATATGCCACGGATTCAGGTTCTACACTTTACGCAGCGTTCCTTGATAATTATGAACTTCTGGCCGAAGCGGGAGCACAAGTCGGCGGTTCGTTCAGCACAATCAATCCGAATTTTGGCGTTGCGCCTTTTACGATTCCGGCGGTAGCCGTAGATAGGGTGCCGAGTCTCGCGCTATCGACTGCTAGCCTGGACTTTGGTGATGTTGTGCAAGGTGTTGCGATAGCGAAGGAGTTGTGTGTTGAAAACGCGGGTGATTTCCCAATCAATCTTGGCGAGTTTGCCACTTCAGCAAGCTACATGAGGTGGGATAGCGCGTATAGCTTCCTCAAGGAACAAACACGGCTTTGCTCTAACGTAACGCTGGCTACCAGCGGCGCTACGATCGGTGAGGTTTCTACCACTGTTTCGATTCTGCATGACGGCGAGAATAGTCCAACCCCGGTTACCATCAGCGGTTACATCGATCTCGATAGCGACAGTGACGGGACCCTAAATTACAAGGACTTGGACGATGACAACGACAACATCCTAGATGGTGACGATGCCTTTCCGTTAGATGCAACAGAGACTGTCGACACCGATTTAGATGGCATTGGCAACAACGCCGACACCGACGATGATGGTGATGGGCTTTCAGACAGCGTTGAAACAACGTTGGGTACAGATCCCTTGTTAGCAGATAGTGACGCGGATGGTACGAGTGATTTCGCCGATGCGTTTCCGCTAGATTCAACCGAAACCTTGGATACGGACCTGGATGGGATAGGCAACAATACCGACGTCGATGATGACGGTGACGGGTTGTCGGATGAAGCCGAGATCTCACTTGGTACTGATCTCCTGCTCGCGGATAGTGATGCGGACGGAACGAATGATGGCGACGATTCATTCCCGCTGGATTCTGCTGAAGCGCTGGATACGGACTCTGATGGCATTGGTAATGTTGCTGACCTCGATGATGATGGCGATGGTTTTAGCGATGAGCAGGAAGCCATTGATGGCACCGATCCGTTGAACAAATTTTCCTGTCTAACGGGATGCTTTAGTTTTGATATTGACAATAGTTTAGGCACAGCGCCGCTTACTGATGGATTACTCGTGATCCGGCATTTATTTGGGTTTTCTGGCACAGCGTTAACGGCAGGCGCAACAGATAGTTCAGGGTCTAGACTTGCTCCTTCGGAAATATCGGCTTATCTGAGCGGTGCCGCGTTAGAACTCGATATTGATGGAAATGGTAAATCCGAAGCGTTGACCGATGGACTCTTACTCATTCGATACTTATTCGGGTTCACTGGAGATGCTTTGATAAATGGTGCTCTGGCAGCTGACGCCACGCGAACAACTTCTAGTGAAATTGAGGCCTACGTTGCAGCCAGAAAGCCTGGACAGTGACCTCCATATGATCGACTTTTCCGTCCAGCCATAACTGGACTTGGACTATGGAGCCTGCCCATCAACCAATTGACTACCGATGCGCTCATAAGACACAGAACGCTCCTAGTTTTCATAAGTACTTCGAAACTCTGAAGAAACGGTTGCCTCGTCTTTGACCATTGCGGTCAGTTCGTCACGCAGCTACCTCCTGGTCAGGGTAAACGAATTAGCTCGACTGATTGCCGGCAGTTCGCTCAGATAGACAAATACGAATCAGCGGTTACGCCGCCTGTATTTATTTAACTGTGCAGGTCGCGCATCTATCGGCGATCAAAATGTAACCAA
>CENJ01016556.1_pt1 | contig 14164 bp, 14 predicted proteins | sample 356161 | NCBI WGS metagenome assembly CENJ01 (sample SAMEA2619531, study PRJEB7988) | marine metagenome | biome: marine biome (ENVO:00000447); feature: surface water layer (ENVO:00002042); material: "saline water (ENVO:00002010), including plankton (ENVO:xxxxxxxx)" | depth 5 m
ATTTTAACATTTTTAAAAATTTTATTAATAATTGCTAGATATTCTTTATTATTAATAATTTGTGATATAAATTTCGATATTCAAAAATTATTAATCAATTTTGGAGTATTTCAATTTTTAAGTTTCATTTCTTTTAGTCCAGGTGGTTTAGGAATTTTTGATTTATTAGCCTACAAAAGCGCAGAAATTATTTATACCAAAACTGAAATAGCAATAATTTTTGTTCTATTAAACCGAATTTCAACTGTTTTTGGAACTGTTTTAACTTTTCTTGTATCTAAATATTTCAAATTTTTTAATAATTTTTTCAAAGATAGATAGTGATACAAGCAGGTATAATGGTGTTAAATGAAATAATTGATATCTATTTGGCTCTGAACCTATGATTAAACTGGCATGAAATAACAAAGATATTAATGTAATACTAACTGTTAGCTCTAAAAAATTTCGAAATTCTCTATATAGGTAATTAAAATTTATAATTAAAAAAAGATATATATTAAAAATGTATATGATTAAAAATGAATTATGACTGATACTGTAATGTTCTCTAATAAAAGTAATAAGATAAATTAACTTTTTTATAAATAAAAAATAATAGAATAATAATTCAGAAAAATTGTTTTTATTTAAAGAAAAATCATTAACAAACTTTTCAAAATCATAAAAAATTAAACCATTTATTTTACCAATTTTCATAAATTGGGTGACTGAGTTAAAAACAATTATAGAGTCAAATTTTAATATAATATATGTAGCTAAAGGAAATATTAGCAAATAAACTGAAAATAATAATAAAGATAATTTAATAAGATTAATTCTATTTCTTGAAATAAAAATCAAATATCCACCAACTAAAAAAGGTATGTTAAGAAAACCTTGAGGTCTAATAAATAATGATAACAAACAAAAAATTAAAGCAAAGAAAAAATAATATGTTTTGTTTGTATTGAAACTCTTGCTAACAAAATAAAAAATTAATGAAAAATTAAACAAAAAATATATGTCTGGAAGTTTTCTGAAACACCATATCCAATTAGCTTTATAAGAGAAAAAAATTAATAAAAAAATAATTACTACAAGATTGCTATATTCATATTTAATGCTTTTAAAAAAAAAATACATAGACAAAAAAAGAAGTATCATATTCAGCAAGTTAGAAGTTATTGAAAATGATAACTCGTCAGAAGTAATTTTTTGCAGAAAACCAGTTATTAACTTTACAATAAAATGAGTATCAAAATAATTCACTTTATTAAGTTCAAAATTTAAAATTTGATTAATAATTTCAATTCCTTCGGGTTTGTAACCTTTTAAATAATCATTAGAAGATAACTTATTTAACAAATCAAAATTTATTAAATAATAAAATAAAAATAGAATAAAAAATAACCCTAATAATTTTTCACAAGATAAGCTTTTATTTTTAAAAAAATTAAAAATCACTAAGTTAGTTTTTATTCTTTCTTTGATTAAAAATTTTATCTACAATTTTTTCTGTTGGGCTATAATCATTTACATTTTTTTTGAGAAAACTTAATATTTCAATTACATTATTATCTTTAATTAGAAGTTTTAAATTATCTAATTTCGATTCAAGTTTTTCCCATGGAATATATGGATCATTTGCTTTTTTAATTTTTACATGTTTGGTTTCCTTAAGTTCTTTTCCAAGTAACAATTCTTCATATAATTTTTCACCTGGTCTCAAACCAATATTAATAATTTTAATATCTCCATCAGGATTTTTCTCATCTAAAACTGATAAACCAGACAACTTGACCATTTTATAAATTAAATCTCTAATTTTTATAGATTTTCCCATATCTAATACGAATATTTCATTACTCTCTGTTAAGGCTCCAGCTTGAATAATTAGCTGAGCTGCCTCTGGTATTGTCATGAAAAAACGCGTTACCTCTGGATGTGTCAATGTTATTGGTCCACCTTCTCTAATTTGATTTTTAAATTTAGGTATTACAGATCCAGAGGAATCTAAGACATTTCCAAAACGAACTATTGAAATTTTTGTTGACGAACTAATATTTTTATCAATAAGTGCTTGAGCACATAGTTCTGACAAACGTTTACTTGCACCCATTATGTTTGTTGGGCGTACAGCTTTATCTGTAGATACAATTACAACATTTGAAATATCAAATTTTATTGCAAAGTTTACTACATTCAAAGTTCCAAAAACATTATTTTCAATTCCTTCAGAAATATTTTCCTCCACTAATGGAACATGTTTGTAAGCCGCTGCATGATACAAGGTGTCTGGTCTCCACGTATTTATGATACTGCTTATTTTTTTTTCATCTTTTACAGATGCTAATAAAGATATAATCTCGACATACTTTTTATCTTTTAACTTTGATTGAATGTTCTCTAATTCAGATTGAATTTTGTATAGAGCAAACTCGCTTACATCTAGTAGTATAATTTTTTTTGGATCAAGTTTAAATATTTGACGAGATAGCTCAGATCCTATTGATCCACCAGCACCTGTTATTAATACAACTTTTGAGACAATATTTTTACTCAATAATTCTTTATATGGTTCAACTTGTTCTCTTCCTAATAAATCTTCAATTTCTAAATCTCTAATATCAGAAATAGTTACGCGTCCATCAACTAGATCTGATACACTAGGTAATGTTTTTACAATAACTTTATATTTATTTAAATTATCAATAATTTGTTTTCTTTTATTTCGACTAATTGATGGAAGTGCCAAAAATACTTGGGATATATTTTTTGTTTCAATTAATTTTTTTAAGTTATTTGGAGAATAAATGGTTTTACCATTTAACTTCTGCCCGTGTAATTTAATATCATCTTCCAAAAAGCCTACAACTTGTAATTCTGTTCCATTATCTAAAATCGACAATAATTGGCTACCAGCACTACCTACGCCATAAATTAATGCATTTGGTACCAATGTTTTTTGAATTTGTCCTACTGAGCTAATGTTAAGCATATACTGAGCAATTAACCTAGAGATACTAATTACTAAAAATAGTATCAAAGGTTGAATAATGCCTATAGTTCTTGGAACATTTTGAATTCCATAAACTGTAATAATTGAAAAAAATATTAAACCATAAACAAATATTGCAAATGTTACCGGTCCAGTTGCAGCTAATTGGTTGTTATAACGTATCATCGACCTGTACAGTCCTGAAATCCAAAATACAGTTGTCGAAAGAAACAAGGCTAAAATTGTTACTGATAATTTACTATCCTCTAAATATACAAATTCACCCAATCTTACATAAAATGCTATCCAAGTTGATACTACACATAATGCAGAGTCAATAATAATTAAAAGTAACCGCTTAGCATATCGAGGTAATGCTGATAAGTATTTAGATAAATTTTGCGCTGCATTTATCATTAAATAAATTTCTATTTTCTTTTCTCAAAACGATCAACTTCATTTTTTAATTTTATTATTCGTTGAACACGAGAATTTGAGAAAATTTTTTCTTTTTCAAATGGAATAGTCATATTTTTTTTTCTTTTCCCAATTATTTTATATTTGGTTGATGGTTCCTCTAAATTTTGAATATGAACCTCAAGATATATTCTATTCATTTTACTAAAATTTTTTTTTGACTCATGCCATAAACTCGAATGCATAATCAATATATCTCCTACATCTAGAGCTGGACAAATTTTGATAAATTTTTTGGTCACTCGATTTGAAATCTCCCCCGCATCTCCCAAATAACCAAATTTATGAGTAAATGGATAAACTATCATGCCTCCATTTGTTTTATCATTTTTGGTGAGAGATATAAACAATGAGTATCTATCAAAAGACCCAAATTGATAACCAACATCTTGATGGCAAAATACAGGTTCTGAATTAAGTTTATCCTTTTTTACTATTCTAAAATAGTCTGAACCCACATTGCCATCAAAAAATTTTTTAACTATTTTTTTCAAATTTGGTTCATTATATATTTTTTTAAAAAAATTAATTTTATCAATTTTAAACTCTACTAAATGATTTTTAGTTTTATTTAGCTTTCTTTTAGAAACTTCTGCTAAAAATTTTATCTTATACTTTTCTAATGTTTTGTTATCAAATGCATTTCTTAAAACAAAAAATCCTATTTCTTTTAAAATTTCATGATTTATTTTTTTATCACTAAATAATTCTTTTTTAATTATACTATTGCTCTTATCAAAAAAATTAAATGTCTTCATTTTTTAAGTTATCAATTAAATAAATAATTTTTAATATACCTTTTTAAATTATATTTTGTTTTTTTAGTTTGAAAAAAATATCTTAAACATATTTTAAGAAATCCAAAAAAAGATTGTTCATAAAAAGAATTTTTTGGTAATATATCACAACGAATTGCAATTCTATCAATCTTAGCATCATTAGTTTTATGTATGACATCAGCTTTCATAATTAAAAGATCATTCAATTTTAATTTTGGTACGACTTTATTTTTTTCAAGATCAATATTCATTTTCCACCCTTGTGTAAAATCGTTATAATCATCCAATGCATACCAATCATTAACCTTTGTCTTTTTAGAAAACCGCAAGTTAAACCATTCCTTTGTATCTCTCTCAACTTTTCTAAATCTTACTGCGCCTCTATTTTTTATTTTTTTGTAGGTTCTAAAATCTTTTTTTTTTAGTATATTATATGGAATAATAGCTACATTAGAATCTTTAGAATTTGATTTTAAAACTGGCATATAGCAAATAAGATAATTTTTGTGATCATTATGAAAATAGTAAGTAAAATGATCTATATGCCAATTTAAAACACCGCCTGGCATCACTTTTGGATCTTTATTGATATCAAATGGTTTGATTAACTTTTTTTTTGAATTATCAGATTTTTTTATTCTAATAGATGCATAACAAAATTTTTTTTCACTAATAAGCAAATCTTTGTTTAATAAATTCTGTGAAACCTTTTTTATTTTTTTTCCAATCTTTTCATAGTAAATATTATCTATTCCATGAATAACTCCATCTACAAACTTTTCTTTTTTATTAAGATATTTTAAAAAATTTTTATTTATGTCTGAATATTTTAAAAAGTTTTTAACAATGAAATAACCTTTATTTTCAAGATTTTTAGATATTTCATTATAGTCTATGTTCATTTTATCAAAATTTTCTTACTAATAAATTACCATTATAAACTCCAGGTTTTTTTATATCTGATAAAACAGTAGACCCTGGTGAAATGACAACATTATCACAAATACTAATATCATTAGAAATGAAACTTTGTCCACCTATTACAACATTTTTTCCTATCTTTACGTTACCTGAGATAGCAACATTACACCCTACGTTACAAAAATTTCCAATTTTTGTATTATGCCCAATAGAACTGCCAGTTAAAATAAAATTACTGATACCTAATTTAACATCATTACATATCATTGTGTACGGTTCAATAATTGAACCATTACCTATTTTATTAGTATAAATTTTACTCCCATTAAAAATTATATTTGAAAGAAGTAAATTTTTTATTTTTAAAAATTTATAAATCTTCTCTCTTAATTCAATATTTCCTATCGTAATATTATAATTAGTACTTATTTTAAATCTTTTAAATTTTTTAATAGACAATCTTAACTTATCATCAACTAAAATTGGGTTGATCTTATACTCATCATCTTTTAAAATAGAGTAGATTTGTTTTCCATATCCACCTGCACCAATTAAATATATTGTTAAAGATGATTTCATTTAGATAAAGTAAATCCACCATCAATAACTATTGTTTGACCAGTCATAAAAGATGATTTTGAAGATAATAAAAAATAGATTAAATCTGAAATTTCTTTAGGATTAGCATACCTTTTACCAAGAGGATATTTTGCTTTATCAATATTTTTAAAATATTCATCTTTTACTAAACTTGAGGCAATTGGTGTCTCTACCATTCCTGGTGCAATCGCATTAACTCTTATAAGTTTGCTGCTCAACTCATATGCTAGGGCTTTAGTCATTCCAGTTAAACCTGCTTTAGAGATTGAGTAGGCATAGTGAAAATTAAATGCCATTTGAGTACCACTTATAGAAGATACTGTTACTATAGAAGCTTTGTTCTTGATTTTATCATTTTTAACAAGTGTAGCAATAAATTTTGCTGTTTGAACCAAATTAACATTTAAAACTTCTTCAAATATTTTATTATTAAAATCAGATATTAAATTATACTTAGCTATCCCAGCACTTAAAACTACAAAATCTAACCTTGGAATTTTATTAAAATCAAATATTTTTAAACTTTTATTAAAATCTACACTTATAAATTTTATTTTTTTTTTAATTTTATTTTTTTTAATGAAGTCTTTAATTTCCTTAAAGTTTCTACCTACTAAATAAAATTCATAATTTTTTTTTATTATATTCTTAACAAAATTTAAACCAATACCTGAAGTTGCTCCTGTAATTAATATTTTTTTTTTCAAAACTTAATAATATTAAATATTTTTGTGTCCTTAAGATCAACAACAACTGCTGACATTGATAAACCAACTCCAAAACCACACAATAAAGAGAGTTTATTAAGTTTTTTTTTTGTAAAATTACTACAAATTGTGATTGGTATTGTTGCTCCACTAGTGTTTCCATATTTTTTCAAAGAGGTAGGAAATATATATCTTTTAACATTACCATTTATTTGACTAGCTATATTATCTTGAATCATTTTATTTGCTTGATGCAAAAAACAATACTTTATATCTAAATTTTTAGATAATCTTTTTATCATTTCTGGAACATTGTTTATTGCAAAACTAAATATGTTAGGACCATTTAAATTTATGTTTATATTTGATCTAATATTTTTTTTTTCATCCTTTTTTTCAATAATCTGATGTTTTGAAATTTTATTACGACCTGATAATGAATGTGAAGGTACAATTATATCTTGAAAACCCTCACCATTAGAAAAATAGTCAAAATATATTTTTTTTTTACTTTTTTTATTATTTTTAATTGCTGTTACACTTCCTGCATCTCCAAACAAAAGGTTTGAAACTTTATCCTCTTCATTTACAAGTTTAGTTGTAACATCGCCGACTGCAAGAAGCCCTTTATTTAAGTTTAAACTTTTCATTATGGATGAAATAACAATTAAACCATGGGTATAACCTGAGCAGCCTAAATTAATGTCTAGTATAAGTGAATTTTTTTTTAAATTCAGCTTATCTTGAAGAATTCCTGAAGTGGCCGGCGTTAAGTAGTCAGGTGTTTGAGTTACAAAAATTAAAATATCAATTTCTTGAGGTTCCCATTTGAGTTTTTTTATAATATATTTTGCAGCTTTAAATATTAAATCAGATGTACATGTATCTTTTTCAGATTTAGGTCTATTTTCAATTCCTATAGCTTTAATTATTCTTGAAATATCTTTGTGATTTTTAATATTTTTGTTTGAAATATTTTTATTTGGAATACAACACGATATCCCTGTTATTTCTATACCATTAAGACTGTTGTTCATTTAGTCTAAAAGTTTAATAATATCAGCAATTGTTTTTGCTTCTGCTAATTTTAAACCATCTACCTCTTTTTTATAATTTATTTTTGCTAAATTTATAATTTGTAAAATTATTATTGAATCATAAACTTTTAAGGTGGATATTTTATCACTTTCTTTTAAATTTTTCTTTTCTAGAATTTTTCCTAGATCACTTAAAATTTTTTTGCTCATTGTAATTATTTACATAGATTTGATTGGAACTATTAAATCATAATATTTTCGATAATTCAATATAAGAAAGTACAAACTTTAAATTAAATCACTTTTTAAAAGGCGAGGCTCTTTATGAAAGTCTTTTTTTGAGAAATTAAAAATTTTTACAAATGTTTTTAAAATAATTTTAAAATCTAAAAGAAAACATAAATTAATACAGTATTCTTTATCTAACTTGAATTGCATCTTCCATTTAGATCTTTGACTTGTATTTGAGATTTGTGCGAGTCCAGTTATTCCAGGTTTGCAGTTAGACCTTGGGTGTCTTCTGAATTCTTTAATTTTGAGATATTTTTTTATTAATGGTCTTGGGCCTACAAAGCTGATATCTCCTTTTAAAATATTAAGTAATTGAGGTAGCTCATCTAAACCCGTAATTCTTAAAAATGACCCAAATTTAAATATTCTTTTTTTACCATTAAAATTATGACATTCTTTATCTATTAAAGTTTTAAACTTAAGCAAGGTAAAAATTTTATTTTTATATCCTGCTCTCTTTTGAGGAAAAATTGGCGAACCTATCAAATAAATTAAATATAAATAAATTATTAAAATAAGTGGAAACAAAACAATTAAAATAAACAGGGCAAGATTAAAATCTAAAATATTTTTAAAATATTTTTGATACATCTGTTAAATTAATTGTCTTAATGTCTTGTTTATTTTTTTAAGTTGTATCTTAATTGATCTATCTGATAAGTACGGATTAATTGGAAACATTAAACTTCTTTTTCCCAAATCTTTAGCATTTTTTAATTTTTTTTTAGGACCTATTTTTAATCTTTTAAATATTTTTTCAAGATAAATTTCAGGACATGCCCCTACACCACATTGAACTTTATTATTATTTAAATTTAACAAAATTTTATTACGACTAAATTTTGAAATATTAACATATAAATTTAAGCGATAAAAAGCATTTACAAAATTTTTTTTTTTATTATTTTGATATTCAAAATTAATTTCTTGGAAAAAATTATTTTTTCCTAGAAAATTTTTTAAGTTTTTAATATATAGATTTGCTATTCTATTTCTTTTTTTAATTTGCTTATCTAAGTTCTTAAGCTGGTACCTACCTAGGGATGCTTGGATTTCTGTCATTCTATAATTAGAACCGTAATACTCATGTAGCCATTTAAACTTGTTTATTGTATTTTTTTTTGTGACTTTAAAATAATTTTTACCATGATCTTTGAAAGACCAACAAAATTGCCATATTTTTTTATTATTTGTTGAAATCATTCCCCCTTCTCCACCTGTAGATATTATTTTATCCTGACAAAATGACCACGTTGATACATCGCCAAAACTACCAACTGATTTTCCTTTATATTTAGCTCCATGAGCTTGAGAACAATCCTCAATTAGAAAAAGTTTTTTTTTTTTAACAAATTTTATAATAGGAGTGATATCACATGGTAATCCATTTAGATGAACTAATATAATTGCTTTAACTTTAATATTATAAGCATTTGAAATCCCATTAATATCTAAATTACCATTTTTATCTACATCAGCAAAAACAGGTCTTAAGCCCTGATTAATAACACAGCTCGCTGAAATTATAAAAGATCTGGGTGTAACAATAACCTGATCTCCAGTTTTCAAATTTAATGATTTGAGGGCAATTTCTAGCGCAACACTACCATTAGAAACTGCAATAGAATATTTATTTCCAACATATTTTGAGAATTCCTTCTCAAAACTTTTACATTCATTTCCTGTCCAATAATTAGTTTTATTTTTTTTTAAAACATTTGTGACTTTTGATATTTGATTTAGGTTATACATCATATGAAATATTATTTTAAAAACATAGTTTGTATTAATTTTAATAACTTATTTCTAATAGTCAATTTATACATAAATATCAAATCTATAAATCAATTACTCGGTTCACATTTTATTGAAAAAATCTAAAGCATCGTTTAAATGTTTTTTCTTTGTTGCAGTAAAGATAATACCTTTTAAATTTGGGATTTTTTCACAAAACTTTAGGGCTTTTTGGCTAATTAATAATTTTTTTTTTGAATTAATAAATGGCCTTAAAACAATATTCATTTTATTTTTTCTGCTAACTTTGATCGCAATCTTAAAGAAATCTGTTTCCATATAATTCCAATATATTATTAATCCACTTAAATTTGATAATTCTATTACTAAATCACCAAATTGCTTTGTGTATGGAAAACAACATACTTTGTATTTTTTAAAAACTTTGTTAATTTCTTTTTTTTGACTCATAAATTTTTTTATTCTTTTCGAGTCTTTTTCTTTACTTCTCCACATCCACTGAATAATTTCAATTTTACCAGGTAACATTAATCTATAATAATCTAATTTTGACTCAAATCTTTCTTTTGAAAATTTTATTTCATTAAAGGAAGGCTCTCCTAATTTAATGAAATGATTAAAAGTTATATTTTTTTTTTCCTTAAGTCTTCTAAGTGACTCTGTTAAAAGAGGAAAAGTTTTATATTCTATTGAAGAGTGTAGATGTCTTACCCCTTTTGCATGCAAATCCTCAAAAAATTTTACCCAATACGATGGACTATTAGAATGTTCTAACATTCTCATTGTTCCCCAAATTGGTAAACAATCCATCTAAAAATTTGGTTGGTATGAAGCCTTCCATAAAAATCTTTCAGAGTCTTTTGTGACACTAAAAGCGTGGCGACCATGAAGGACTTGATCATCTTTCCAAATAATTGCTTCACCTGGATTTAATTTAATTTTAAACAAAGGCACATTATTTTTCTCTTTTTTTTCAAGAGATATTAAGTATTCAAAAAAATTTTTTGAATTTTCTATTATTTTATTTGAATTCTTTTTGCTAACACAATAATAGTTAAAATTAACTCTTAATACATCTTTTTCATAGTAAAAAATTTTATTAGTCCTGATATCTCCAGATCTTTCATGTATTACATCTTCTGAAATTACAAATTCATAAAGATCTTTATCGCTCGATTTTAAATCATTTAAAACATTTTGAGCATTTACAAATATAGTTTCACCACCAACAGCTGCACTAGAGACACAAGCCATGATAGATGATGAATAACTTGGAATATAACTACCATCTGTGTGTAATGGTTGGGCTATTGTTGCATGTCTATATGCATTTTTAATAGATGAGTCGTTTCTCACTTCACACCAGACCTCACCTGTTCTACCTTTGGACCTATCTTTTTCCCTTGCATCCTCAGCTATATGAAGAAAAGTACCAATTTCAGAAAAAAAATCGTCAAAAAGATCTCTTACTTCTGTGCTGCCACTCGCTATTGATATAAATTTAAAAACTTTATTATCTTTATTTTCCCAATCTGAAATTAAATTATTAAGACAAGATTTTTTGGTTTGATTATTTAAAATAAATTCTTTTATCATAATGTATAATGTTAATTATATATAAAAAAAATTTGTTATTATAAATAAAAATATTATCACCTATATACACCTGGTGCAATTTTTTCAATTAATTGAAGATTACCCTTTTTTGTTGCAACAAGAACCTCTTCAAGTTGTTTAGCGAGAAGATCCCGATCAAAATATTTCTTGGCTAATATTTTTGATGTCTTTCCAGCAGCTATAAGCCAATCTTTATTATTCATTGCATTTTCTAATTTTTCTGCGACTAAATTCATTGGTTTCCCATGCATACATAATCCACAATTATTAAATGATATTAAGTCTTGCATCCATCCACCATGATTTAAAAAAATTGGTTTTCCTGCAGCTAAAGTGTCAAAAAATTTATTTGCTGAATTTGCCCATGTTTCCTTTACATCCATGACAAAATTAGCACACATTGTTGCTGACGAAAAAATTTCTGATATTTCGCTCTTTGGAATTGGATTTTCAAAAAATAAGTTAACCTCAAATACTTTTTTTAACTTAGCTTCATTGATGAGATAATCTCGTTCAACTCCATCTCCTACCAATAAAATTTTTACATCAGAATTTCTTTTTTTTAATTCTTGAGCTAATTTTATTGCATAGTGTAAATTATTTATTTTTCCAAAAGTACCAGCATATACTAATAATGGATTATTTTTTAACCATGGTCTTTTTCGTCTAAAATTCAATTCATTCTTTTCATTATATTCAAAATTTTTTAAATCACTACTGTTTGGAATTACTGCAATCTTCTTTGAACTAATTTTTTTACAAATTATACCTTCTTTCATAGCAGGAGAAAGGGCAACAATAGTCTTTGCATATTTATAAGTAAATTTTTCCAAGAAATTTGTAAAAAATTTCAAAATTGGATTTCTGATAATTTTTAATGCAATTGGAATTTTTGGCCATAAGTCTCTAACTTCAAATACCATTGGTATTTTTTTTTTAAATGACACATAAATAGCTGGCAATGCAATAGTTAATGGAGTACTGGTAGCAAAAATTAAATCAGCTTTAATATTTCTTGCTTTAATTGCACTTTTCCATGCAAAAGTAATGAAAGCTTTTATACGATCATTATATTTCATATAATTTGAATAAGGTAATGGAAGCCAATAAACCTTAATTCCACTTTCTTCAGTCACAATCCAATTTTTTCTGTTATCTGGTTTTGTCCATGTTGTTATAATTGTTACCTGATGGCCCTTCTTTACTAATCTTCTAGCAAATTCGTAAGACCTTGTCCCTCCTCCTCCAGGCATATTTGGTGTAATGAAATATTGATGAAAATAAGTGATTTTCATTTATTTTAAGGACACATACATGCCGGTAATTAAAGTAAGTGATAGAAGCAAACCAAACGATATTAAATAATATCCTACAGCATAAATATTTTTTAAATAAGTTCCAAAAAACAATATATAAGGTATTAACATCATCATACAAAGTCTTTCATATTGCCAATTATATCCCATAAAGAAAAGCACTGGAGCGATAAATGAAAACAAATAAATAAAGAGATTTGTTGGTCTATTTAATAACAATTTGTTTTCGTATGTAAGTAGAGTTATAAAACTAAAGTTAATTATCAAAAATGGCAATCTGTAATCACCATGAATTATACGGGTTTCATTTTGTATTGGTACATATTTAGATAATAAATAGAAAATTATTATACTCAATATTAAACCAGACAAAAAATAAAATATTAATTTTAAGTTAGGGTTTAAAAAAAATTTACCTCCAAACAGTACAAGCAACATTGCAAAGTACAAAATTAAATAAAAAGGCCCAGAAGTATGTGTAAAAGTTGCAAACAAAATACATATAAATGCTAAAAATATTTTTTTTTCCATAAGTGCTGAAATAAAAAGAAATATAAACGACATACATATACCTTGTCTCATAGCATTAGATGTTGACATTATTATCGGCCAAGTATGAATAACAATCAAAAATAATAAACAAAAATATGCAATAGAATTTATTTTTTTAATCCTAAAAACTCTTTCGAGTAAAAAACCAGAACTGACAGAAAGTATAAAAGTTGTTAAATATACTCCTAAATGAAAATTGTAAATTGATAATGTAGCAATTCTCCATCCAAGTTGATCTCTATACCATGTGTTCCATGTTAAGTTAGGTTTAAAATAAGCTGCATACCAATCATTTCCATATCCATAGAAACCCGATCCAACAACTAAACAAAAAATAAACGAAAAAATTAATATTATTTGTGTGTGAGAAATATGTGAAGGTTTTGAATTAATTGTCATAATATTTATCTATCATTTTTTAAGAAAATATATACTGATTTCATAATTCCAATTAAGAAAAAACTAATCTTGGCATGAAATGGAACAACTTTAAGAGTTAAATTAAATTTATTGATTATATTTGAACTTGATTTTTTACCAAAAATTGTGAAAAAAAAATTTTTAAAATTTATCTTTTTTTTTTCATATTTTTCATTTGGGTGAAGAAATACGATGCTTGAGGAACAAAGTAAGGTTAAATATCCATATTTTTTAACTCTCATTGAAAATTCATCATCTGCTCCATAATGTGAAAATGTTTGAGCATCATAATTACCAGTAGTATTAAAAATTTCAACTGGATGCAAAAGAGATCTACCTGTAAGAAAATCTACTTTGATAGGTTCTCTATTGTGAATTTGATTTACACTAAAGTCTTTATAAACATGTTTAGTTATATTTAAAAACCAACTTTTTACAATTGTTCCCGAGGTAATGATAGTAGTTTTATCCTCAGCATTAATTGTTAATGCACCTACTATAACTTTTCTATTTCTTTTTTCTGCCTCTTTAATTAAATTTGAAATAGCATCTTGAGAAAGCTCGACATCATTATTAACAAGTAAAACCCAATCTTTAGATTGGCTTATTTTGATTACATATTCAATCCCTAGCGAAATTGCACCACCCCAAAAAAGAGATCCTGATCCATTCAAAACTGTAATTTGTGGAAAATTATTTTTTAAATATTGTT
>CENJ01044614.1_pt1 | contig 14162 bp, 14 predicted proteins | sample 356161 | NCBI WGS metagenome assembly CENJ01 (sample SAMEA2619531, study PRJEB7988) | marine metagenome | biome: marine biome (ENVO:00000447); feature: surface water layer (ENVO:00002042); material: "saline water (ENVO:00002010), including plankton (ENVO:xxxxxxxx)" | depth 5 m
ATACGCTCCGAAAACACCACCACACTAAAATCGTTGTCACCGCCGAAGCGCTGCCAATTATCCCAAGCACCGTGTAGACCGTGGACAGAGCCGACGACCCAGGTCGTAATAGACGCAACGGCCAAGTCATCAGCTAAGTCGACCTCACGAGAATAGAGTTCGAAACAATGCAGTCGACAGCGCTCCTTCAGACTACGCTGCACTGTGGCGACGCCAGCAACGCCGGTCAACAACCAGACGTTATCCTCTGACGCGAGGTCGGCGAGTTGGGGCAAATCGAGAATGCCCTCAGAGCTGGCGCTCGCAGGCAATACAACCGGGCAACCGATAGGCCGTAATGGATATGCCGTAGTTGCACCAATGGCGACATGCACGACACTCTGAACGGATCGCAACCTTTCATTTTGGTCATAATGCGCCGCGTATTGCTCTGCGGCATGCCGTGATAGGCAAATGACATATCGCGGTGTTTCCAGCCCAGGAGCAAATACCACCGGTAATGGTCGAATGCGCGTAACCGGCCGCTGCAAGACTGGAAAGCCGGCAGCAACAAGGCTAGCGGCGAAAGTGTTAGCTGAAGGCTCGCTGAGGGTGACCCAGATCATGTTTTATCCGGCTCAATGCTTTGCTGAAGCGAGAATACTTGCGGCACCCTGCTCCAATAATTCGGCTACCGCTTGTTCCGCCAGCTCAACAGGGTCGGGCCCTGTCAGCGCACTGCGAGCAATGCGAGCACCTGTTGGATCGCAGACCAGTGCTCGTAATGTCAGCTGACCGGAGTCCGCTAGCGTGGCGTAAGCTGCGACCGGCAAAGAGCAATCTGCGCCTAAACCGGCGCTGATACCTCGTTCGGCGCGCACACAATGAGCAACCTGTGGATCAGTCAGCGGTTGCAGTACCGAGAGAATATCCGGGTTGTCTAAACACTCGATTGCGAGAGCGCCTTGCCCAGGTGCCGGCAGACACTCTTCTATGCCTAGGCGATACACGTCTCCGCGCACTATACCGAGGCGTCGTAAACCAGCATCGGCCAACACGATAGCGTCACAGCGACCGTCGTCGATATGAGCGAGACGAGTAGCGACGTTGCCGCGAATCGGAACAAACTCCAGGTCAGGTCTGATGAAAAGCAGCTGAGCCTGACGGCGCAGGCTGGAAGAACCAACGCGCGCGCCATTCGGCAATTGGTCGACATTCCCAACCGGGCTGATCAAAACATCATTCACTTCGGCTCGAAAAGCTAACACTGGAATGGTAAATCCTTCGGGCATGTGTGCCGGCAAGTCTTTAGCCGAGTGGACCGCTATATCAGCACGTCCATCTAACATGGCATCTTCCAGTTCTTTCACGAACAAGCCTTTACCACCTATCTTACTCAGCGAGGTCTTGAGCCAACGATCTCCTTTGGTCGTCATGCCGACAAGCTCGACGACTAAATCGGGCCAGTGGCGTTCCAGTTCGTCTTTAACGAAATTTGCCTGCCAAAGCGCCAAGGGGCTCTGACGAGTCGCGATACGTATGCGCTCCATTCGGGGTCCTGGTAATTGCTGGCGACACTTTAGCGCGAACTATCGTGTGACGACAGAGACACCGGTAATAGGCAAACCAGCGTAGGCGTTAGCATTTCACCGCCGCTGGACTAACGAAACTTGCTGACTGTAGGCCGATGCCAGCGACACACCACCTAGTCGGCTGCAGGCGAGAGCGCCGCCTACGGATACCAACGTGATTTATCTCACGCTGGACCCCGATGGTGTAAACGGGAGGGCCGCTCTCCAGTTAGAGATTACGAATCAATTTGCGTATGCCAGGCAGATGTCGGCGACTCACATCCACGGTTTCCCGAATGCCATCAAGACGCACACCAATCTGGCCATCGCTTCCCTTGTCTAATCCGAGAATATGGTACTTACCCACCAGAGCATTGCGATGAACCCTTAAAAACAGATCAGAGAACTCCGTTTCCAACTCCCGAAGGGTTTCATCAATAATGAGTTCACCGTTAGGAAAACGCACCGTCACATATTTCTGGTCTGCCTGGAAATAGCGGATATCGCCAACGTTGACTAACTCTACCCCTTTATAGGTTCGCGCACAGATGTGTGCTCGACGCGTTTGGCTGACGCCGTGTAACGCCGCCATTTGCAAACGATTCAAAGCGGTCGCGCGATCTAGCGCGGCCATAAGCTTTTCGCGTCGCACAGGTTTAAGCAAATAGCCTACTGCCTGTAACTCAAACGCTTGAATCGCGTGTTCCTCGTAGGCGGTGCAAAATACGATAGCAGGCGGATCTTTCTGGCCAATAAAGTGGTGGGCCGTCTCGATGCCATCCATACCCGGCATGCGAATATCTAGCAGAATCAAATCAGGTCGCAATTCTTCGCTGACCTTTAACGCTTCGTACCCATTACTGACATCGGCCACTACAGCGTGCCGTTCGTCCTCTGAAAGCATTCGTTTGATTCGGTCTCGCGCCAGAGTTTCATCGTCTACAATTATTATACGCATTGTCTTCTTATAATCAGCGGGTGCTTAGCTCGACGGTAAACGGATCGTTGTGGTGAACTCCGCACCCTCTTGCCGAGTTATCAATTCCGCCTTGTCTCCATATAAAACCATAAGGCGACTTCTTATATTGTCGATCGCCATACGATTGCCTCTTTTATTATGTTGGTTAAAATCCTTCGTCGAAAATTTACTTATATTTTCGTTCTCAGTGCCAAACAACACTGGGTTAACAACCTTTATCAGAACGCTGTCCTCTTCATAACAAATGCTTATATCAATTGTGCCTCCCTCAGGAAGTGGTTGGATACCATGATAGATCGCATTTTCAAGAATGGGCTGCAACGTCAAGAGGGGAACTTTAACCGAATGCCGCTTGTTACTAATATTCCAATTTATGCTAAGCCTTTCGCCTAAACGCAACTGTTCGATTCGTAAATAACGTCGGCACAAATCGATTTCCTGATCAATAGGCACGCTACTACCTTCCTCGCTAAGGCTTGCTCTGAACAGCTCAGATAAGTCTTCGACGACAGTTTCCGCCGTGTCCGGCTCAACATGTATGAGGCTAACGATGATGTTCATGCTGTTAAATAGAAAGTGCGGGCGAATTCGCGATTGCAAAGCCTGCACCCGTGCGTGCAGCTCGGATTGCTCCTGTATCGATAAATGTTGCTCTAAGTAGAAGTAGCGCAACAAGGCCGAGAAAATAATGATTGCGACCAACAACTGGCCGCCAATGCGTATCGAGGGATTGGGACCAAGGTCAATCAGGCTTTCGGAAACAATGCTAATTGTTAGCGTCACGGTCACGACTAACAGTAGCGAGAAAATTACGCCTAAGCGCAGGGGCAACCGACGAATGACACCTTGCAAGAGACTGAGCAAAGCTGCGGCACCAAAGGCTACCCAATGCACAAACAGCAGTAGCAATGAGAATCGCGTCAAGTCTATCGACCCACCGGTCAGGAGAAAGGCAAGTGCTAAAACATGGCTAAGGCCGCTTAATAGAAGAAGAATCCGCGTTTCGCCAAAAACCGGCAACCCCAAGCCACGATTTAAATAGTTAGGTAGACGAACTGAATAATCTGAATCTGTTTTAGCGTTTTTATTAGGTTGCATTCTGTACCACCTGGTTGCAGCAACTACGTCAGTTTGTGTGTAAACCGAAACCCGCGTCCGATCTGACATCAGCTACTTACGCTATCAGGGTGATCGTGTATCTTTTTGGGAAACATCTTTTAGACGAGTTGTTAGCCCTCTGTCAATCGAACACGCTCGGTTAAAAGATATCAATATGAAAAAGTCGAGGCTCTGCCTTAATCCCGACAGAACGCATTTTTTACCCGGTAGTCGTGTGAGATTGATACCATAGTGCCTCTTGATACCGTATCTACTTCGCGGGCAAAGGACTGTTTTATGACTCAGCAGGGAAACAACAACAATTTTCAGACGAAAGAACCTACGGGCCTTATCAGAGGTAGGTTTACCGAAGCGACTGATGCCTTCGTCGAACATTTCACCGCGTCGATAAGCTTCGATCAGCGTTTATATAAAGAGGATATTCACGGCTCAATCGCACACGCCAACATGCTTTGCGCTATCAAGGTGTTATCCGCCGATGAACGCGATGCAATCGTCGATGGGTTGAACCAAGTCGCAAACGAAATAGAAAGCGGCACTTTGGAACTGACCGTCGCGCTAGAAGATATCCATATGAATATCGAGCATCGATTGATTGAACTGATCGGTGACACCGGTAAAAAGTTACATACCGGGCGTTCTCGTAACGATCAGATCGCCACTGATATCCGACTCTATCAGCGCCAAGCTATAGATGAGTTAGAGGAGCTAGAAACCCAGCTGCTGCGCGCGATTGCCGAGCTGGCCGAACGCTATCACGCTACCGTCATGCCGGGCTTTACCCATTTGCAAACGGCTCAGCCGATTACCTTTGGGCACCACTTAATGGCGTGGTTTGAAATGTTGAAACGCGATCGGGAGCGCCTGCGAGATTGTCGCAAAAGGACCAACGTTTTACCTCTTGGCGCTGCTGCGCTTGCGGGAACCCCATATCTGCCGGATCGCGGCATGGTTGCGGAGCTACTTGAGTTCGACGCGATTTGCGCCAACTCCCTGGATGCTGTGAGCGACCGCGACTTCGCCATTGAGTTTTGCGCTACCGCTGCTATCACCCTGACACACATGTCGCGCTGGTGCGAGGAGATGGTGATGTGGTCCAGTCAACAGTTTAACTTTATCGAACTACCCGATCGCTTCTGCACCGGGTCCAGCATCATGCCGCAAAAGAAGAATCCAGACGTGCCGGAGCTGATTCGCGGCAAAAGCGGGCGCGTCAACGGGCACCTGGTAAACTTGCTAACGCTGATGAAAAGCCAGCCGCTGACATACAACAAAGACAATCAAGAAGATAAGGAACCGCTCTTCGACTGCGTAGATACGTTGCGCGACTGCCTCACCGCTCTAGTTGGGCTCGTACCTAACATTGAAGCCAAAGAAGCGAATATGCGTGCTGCCGCCGCTGCCGGTTTCGCTACTGCAACCGATCTTGCAGATTATTTGGTTCGTAAGGGAATGCCGTTTCGACAAGCACATGAAATAGTTGCAAAAGCGGTTCAAACAGCCGTGCAGCAAAACACAACATTGGATGAGCTTAGCCTGGATGACCTAAGTGCGATAAGCGGCATGACTTTAGAAACGGATGTGTTCACAGTTTTATCGCTGGACGGCTCGGTACAATCACGAGATCACTTAGGCGGTACCGCTCCGACTCAGGTTAAGGCCGCTGTAACCAAAGCACTGGCCGAGCTATGAGCAAAGCTGAAACACATTTCAAAGACGGCTCGTTGCACGTAGAAGAGGTTTCCCTTGCGGATATTGCCGCCGCGGTGGGTACACCTACCTATGTCTATTCCGCTGGCAAAATGCGCGCTCAGTTCGCAGAGCTAAAGACCGCATTCGAGGGTATCGATCAGCGAATTTATTATTCCGTTAAAGCTAATTCAAACCTCGCCGTAATGGATTTGTTCAGGCAGTGTGGCGCCGGCTTCGACATCGTCTCCGGTGGCGAGTTAAGTCGTGTCTTGACCATCAACGCCGACCCCGGCGACGTCATCTTCGCCGGAGTTGGTAAAAGTATCGCTGAAATCGACTTTGCTCTGAAAACAGAAATCGGCTGCTTCAATATTGAGAGCGCGGCAGAGCTTGATCGCATCATCGCCCGTGCCGAGCTATTAGGTAGGGTTGCGCCAATATCCGTTCGGGTCAATCCAAATATCGATCCACAAACGCACCCTTACATCTCTACCGGTCTGAAAGAAAACAAATTCGGTGTGTCGAAAGCGGTCGCGCTAAGTCTCTATCAGCAAGCGGAGCAAAGTTCGGCGACGCGGGTGATAGGCATCGACTGTCATATCGGTTCCCAACTCGGCGATATTCAGCCGAGCCTAGATGCCTTAGCCTTCCTCTTAAAGTTCGTCAGTGAGCTGGGCTCGACAGGTATTACCATCGAGCATCTGGATTTAGGCGGTGGCTTTGGCGTTACTTACGCCGACGAGAAACCTTTTGATTTGGCGACATTTGGCGCAAAGGTTAAGGCACTGATGCAGAATCAGTCACTTCAGCTGCGGTTCGAACCCGGTCGATTTTTGACTGCTAATGCGGGCCTACTGCTGACACAGGTCGAGTACTTAAAAGAAGCGCCGGATGCAGACAGCAAGAACTTTGTCGTAATCGACGCAGCCATGAATGATTTGCTGCGGCCTGCATTGTATCAAGCGTGGCACGACGTCGTGCCCGTCAACGCATCTGAGTCGGGCGAGCGTGAATGGGACATCGTTGGGCCGGTTTGCGAATCCGCCGACTTTTTAGCGAAAAATCGAAGACTGCAAACGCAACCCGGTTCGTTGTTAGCGGTTTTGGATGCGGGCGCTTACGGTATGAGCCTGGCATCAAACTATAATACACGGGGGCGCGCGGCGGAGGTCATGGTCGAAGGCGACCAGTTTAGGGTCATTCGACGCAGAGAAACCTTTCGCGATTTGGTAGCCTTGGAGTCGTGGTAAGCCCTTACTACTTAACGAATAGCAGCACCAAGATCGACTACTGTTAGCCACTATGACGACGATTAGTTTTTACAAAATGCAGAGTTTAGGAAACGACTTCCTGGTGCTGGATGCCGTCAGTTGTGAGCACTTGCCCAGCACCGCACAGTTACAAAAACTGGGGCACCGCAAATTCGGTATCGGGTTCGACCAATGTTTGGTGATTGCTCCGCCGAGCGTGGATACCGCAGACTTTGACTATCAAATCTATAACGCCGACGGCAGCGAAGCCGAACAGTGTGGTAATGGTACGCGGTGCGTGGCCAGGTTGGTCAATCATTTGAAGCTTAGCCCAAAGACTGCTTTAGTGTGGTCATCCAAAGGCGGCATCATATATACCACGGTCAAGCCAGATGGGCAGGTGGAGACGATTATGCCAACGCCGAGTTTTGACCATGCCGCGGTCGCCTTTGACGCATCGTCCTGCGATGGTGACGGCAAGCTTTCCGTTGAGGAGCACGCTTTTGCGATAACGCCCGTCTCAATGGGGAATCCCCATGGCGTCATTTTTGTTGATGACATCGCAGCAGCACCGGTGACCACCATCGGTCGCTGTTTATCAATGCACACCGCGTTCCAGCAGGACGCCAATATCGGTTTCGCACAGATTGTCGATAACAAGTTCTTACGGTTGCGAGTCTATGAACGAGGCGTCGGCGAGACATTGGCCTGCGGCACAGGTGCCTGCGCCGCCGTTGCTGCGGCAGCGCAACAACAGTTGGTTAGTGAGCGAGTAAAGGTTTCACTGCCGGGCGGTAAACTGTGGGTATCATGGGCTGGCCAAGATGCGCCGGTGAAACTTACAGGACCCGCGCACCTGGTATTCCATGGCGAAATTGATTTGGAGGCACTGAATTGCGATTAACTCGGACAGAGGGCGGCGAAAAGACCCAGGCTGAGGATACCGCCGAGGATCAGCCGATATTGGACTACCTGCGCGCGAATCCAAATTTTTTTCAGAAACATCCTTATTTATTGTCCGAACTAGAACTGCCCCACGATACCGGTAACGCCGTATCCCTAATCGAACACCAAGTTTCGATCTTGCGGGACCGCAACATGACGCTGCGGCAGCGCATGAATGAGCTGCTGCAAGCTGCTCGTAAAAACGACGAAATTTTTGCCAAAACTCGTTCGCTCAATCTAGCCTTGCTCGAAGTGAATTCCTGGCAAGAACTGAACGAAGTGCTAGCAACACATGTCTTGGTCGATTTCGAAGCAGATTTTGTCTGTGCGCATATGCTGCGCCGTGATTTTGCGGTTTCTCTTGACCACATTCGGAACCATCTCGACCAGTTGCCCTTCGACTATGTCAGTGGCGGTAACGAGGCCACCTGCACGGTATTGCGGGAAAGTGAGTTACAAAGTCTCTTCCCGCTATCGGACCATGCCGCAACTGGCAGCGCTGTGATTTTACGCTTAAAGACCAAACCAGTGGGCGCACTGTGCATTGGTAGCCGCGACGCGCTGCGTTTTTCTAAAGAGATGGATACGCTCTTTGTTGGCTACATTGCTGACATATTGTCTAAGGTAATGAATCGGTTGAGTCTGTAGTGATTGATCGCAGCGTCGCGCTCGAAGCCTTTTTAGGTCACCTGGCGTTTAGTAAGCAATATTCGGCAAATACACTCGAAGCTTATCGTCGCGACATAACTCTTGCATACAAACATCTGCCACAGCCGCTTGAAACAATCCGGCCGCGCGACCTAAACGCCTTGGTGTCACAGCTGAATCGCGACGGCCTGGCAAGCCGCTCCATACAACGCGCCTTATCCGCTTTGCGCACTTATTTTAACTATTTGATTCAGCACTACGCGCTACCCGCGAACCCGGCTGAAGCAATTCAGACACCTAAGGCAAAGCAACGGCTGCCGCAAGTGATGGACGTCGACACAGCTGCGCGCCTTTTTGCCGAAGACCCAGCAACTAAATTAGCAAAACGCGACCGCACTATGCTGGAACTGTTGTACGGCAGCGGCCTACGGGTAAGCGAGTTAACCGGACTCCGGTGGCGGGATATTGATTTGAGCAACAGGACGGTCGCAGTAGTCGGCAAAGGCGATAAAGCACGCCGCTGTCCACTCGGCAAACAAAGCATCGCTGCATTGCGTGTTTGGCGAGAAAACCGCGCGAATGACGGTCCGGATGCCTTTGTTTTTCCAGGTCGGAAGCCTGGTACCGGCGTTCGTACGCGGACCGTGCAAAAGCGTTTAAAGGATTTAGGAGTGCGCCTGTTGGGTGATAGCACCTTAAATCCGCATCTTTTGCGACATAGCTTCGCCACGCATTTGTTGGGCTCCTCAGGAGATCTGCGCTCGGTACAAGAGTTACTGGGACACAGCAATATAAGTACGACGCAGATTTATACTCACCTGGATTTTGAGCACCTCGCTAAGGTCTACGACGACGCGCACCCACGTGCTCACTTACAAGCAGATGAAAGTGAATAGGGCCAGCTTGAGAAGGTGCCAAATAATGATTGCCGAGTTCTAAGCAACCGCTTCAGTCAAAAACCGGCAAGAGTTAGCAGGCCACCGCTTGCAGCGAACAGTCCAAAAATAACAACGAACAGCCCAACACAAAGAATTGGGGCAAGCGCAAATTCGGAAAAATTCATGCACAAAGGCTATCCAAAAACAAACATCCAGCTTATTACGCTGGATCTGGACGACACGCTCTGGGACACGGCGAAAACCATTGGCCGCGCCGAAGAGGCCCTCAGATCCTGGTTAAAAAGCGAGGCGCGCGACGCGTACGAGGTTTATCGAAGCGGCGACATGGGTGCTATGCGAGCTAAGGTTGTCGAGCGACATCCTGAACACAGACACGACCTGAGCTTTCTTCGCCGCACCTTGCTCGCAGAAGTGATGCGTTTCGCGGGATATGCCGATGCGACCGCAGAACAACTCGCGGCAGAGGGCTTTGCCATATTCTTCGACCACCGCAACCAGGTTCAGTTTTTCCCCGGCGCTGTGGATGTCTTACGCTATCTATCCCAGTTGTACCCAATTATTGCGCTGACCAACGGCAATGCTGATGTAAAGCGAGCGGGGATTGCAGATTATTTGGTGGATGCCATATCCAGCGCGGACGTGGGATTTAAAAAGCCTCATGCGGCTATGTTTGAAGCTGCACTCAAGAAGCGCGACATTGCAGCGCCTTACGCCGTGCACATTGGCGACAATATTCTGGACGACATAACCGGCGCGGCCAATGCCGGGATGCACAGTGTTTGGGTTGATGTAGACCATATAAAAGGTGGACTAAGGCCAGGCGAAGGAAAGGCGGTAGCCGCTACTCAATCCGCGCCAGGGGCTGTAGGCGCAAACCTACCGAGAGCAGGCGATCTTCAAGATCAAACGGTCGCAGCCGCAACCTACACCGCTAAGAGCTTGCCCGAACTAAGCCACGCTCTGAGCTATATCGAATCACTGGTCGGTTAACACTACAAACAGACCAGGCCTGCCGCCGTTAAGCACTGATACGCTCGATCAAATAAGCTTTCACCGCATCTAGCTCTGCCGGTAAAGCCCCGCTGCGAGTCGGTTTGTCACGCAACGCCTCTAAAGATGGATGGGTAGGCGTGGTACCAATAGACTCGTGCACCGTTTCAGGAAATTTCGCTGGATGTGCAGTCGCCATCACAGTCATAACTGTCTCGGTATCACCATGACCCTGGCCGGCATTCGCTGCCGCAGCCGCCAACGACCGCTGTGCAGCGACGTAACCCACCGCTGTATGCGGATCCAAAATGTAATCATGTTCGCTGTAAACTTCATGCAACGCAGAGCGCGTCTCCGCTTCGGTCACGGCATAAGCCTTGAAGATACCGTCTGTGGGCGGCGCGCCAATTGAGCAACGGCCAGTCGTGTTAAAGGTTGCCATCATTTGCGCCAGTTTCGTGGCATCGCGGTCTAAGTAATAAAACAGAAAGCGTTCGAAGTTGCTTGCAATCTGAATGTCCATCGCAGGCGAAATAGTCTTCTTTGACTCGCCGCGAGAATAATCTCCAGTCGCATAAAAGCGCGCAAGAATGTCATTTTCGTTAGTTGCAACAATCAGTTGTTGGATGGGAAAGCCCATCTTATAGGCCAAATACGCTGCGAACACATTGCCGAAATTGCCCGTCGGCACAGCAAAAACAGATTCTTTGTGTTGGCGCAGACTAGCAAAGCCATAATAGACGATTTGTGCAAGGACCCGCGCCCAATTCACGGAGTTGACCGCACCAAGCTGGTATTGCTGTTTGAAGTCCAGGTCGGCGAACACAGCCTTCATCAAATTCTGGCAGTCATCAAACGAGCCATCCACCGCCACACAGTGGACGTTACTATCCGCGACAGTTGTCATTTGCAGTTCTTGCATTGGGCTAACCCGGCCACGCGGGTAGAGAATAAATATGTCGATATTGTGCTGGCCTCGCACCCCTGCGATAGCAGCGCTGCCGGTATCACCGCTGGTCGCTCCGAGAATATTTAAGCGCTGGCCACGTGCATTCAATACGTAAGTGAACAGCTGTCCTAGCAGCTGCAGAGCAACGTCTTTAAAAGCAAGCGTCGGCCCGTGGAACAGCTCGACCACTTTAATCGCATCAAGCTGTTTTGTGCCGATCACCTCCGGGTGGTCGAAAGACATATATGCCGCACGTATCAACTCATCCAGGTCTTTACGCTCAATATCATCGACAAACAGCGCGATGATCTCTTGCGCTAATTCAACAAAGGACAGATCGCGCCAAGATGCTAAGTTGTCTCTAACATCTGGGATCTGTTCCGGAACAAGCAGACCGCCATCCGAAGCCAAGCCCATTAGCAGTGCATCTGTAAAGGTAAGACCCGAGACCCCGCCGCGGGTACTGCAGTATTTCATAGTGACTGACTCGTCTTATCGATCAAGTTGATATTGCTGAGCTGGGAGTATACGTGAGTGTCAAAGCGGCTTGTAGAAGCGCGGTCAAGCAAGTCTCTCAACAAGATGGCGGAGGGTAGTGGCCGTAAGAGCCAAAAAGGACTGAGCGACTGATGCAAACTCAACAGATCAAAAACGTGGCTAGAAAAAAACCGTCGAGAGGTTAGGGCATTGAACAAAAGCAGGTTCTTTGCAGGTGACCGGGGAGGGCAAGGTGCGATGAGCAGCGCTCAATTGAATTTAGGTGAAGCCGAGCGTACGGTCAAAAAAGCGGCGGAGATTGGCGGCTTTACAGCTAAAAAGACAGGCGCGGTCAGACTACAGCGACCGCGGCCCGTCAGAATTTTGGCTAAACTGCACCGGGGCCAGTTTCTCCTGTGCGGATTCTGACCACTTCTTCTAGTGGCGTGACAAAGATCTTGCCGTCACCTACTTTTCCAGTGTTTGCTGCTTTTGAAATTGCCTCGATCACTTGATCAGTGAGGTCGTCACCGATGGCTACTTCAACTTTCACTTTAGGTAGAAAATCCACCACGTATTCCGCGCCTCGATAGAGTTCTGTATGGCCTTTCTGGCGACCGAACCCTTTTACTTCCGTCACGGTCATCCCGTGCACACCCACCTCGGATATTGCTTCTCTCACATCGTCCAGTTTGAACGGTTTGATAATTGCAGTAATAAGTTTCATTGCGTACTCCGATTTCAATTTCCGGTTCGATGTTCAATCCAGGGGTTTCCGTCCCGCCGTTTGTTCACCTTACCGCACTTTGTGGCAGCGTCAGAATATTTTAGTAGGCGATTTACTGCATTGCCTTATAACCCGACGATTCCCAACAAAGAATTTACACCAGCTGTAGCCGTCGGAGCATTACTCCGACGGCCCAATTACTGGCAACTATCGCGTAAATTCTGGGTACGCTTCGATTCCAATATCTGTCGCGTCGGCGCCAGCATCTTCTTCTTCTTCGGAGATGCGGATACCGATGGCCATCTTCAAAATGAACCAAACCACGCCGCTGGTGATAAAGGTCCAAAGGAAGATCACAACAATTCCCATGATCTGAGCGCCAACCGTCGCATCGGGGTTGGTCAAGCAGACGGCGAACAGTCCCCAAATACCGCAGGAACCATGCACGGAGATTGCGCCGACTGGATCGTCGATCTTAAGCACTTTATCGAGACCTAGGATTGAGAAGTAAACGATAACGCCGCCAATTGCACCGACAACAAGTGCCATGCCCGGGGTTGGCGTCAATGGTTCTGCTGTGATCGAAACGAGGCCGGCTAGAGCGCCGTTCAATGCCATTGTGAGATCAGCTTTACCGCCGCCAAACAGCAGCGAAGCCAGCAGTGCTGCAATTGCGCCGGCTGCCGCCGCGGTGTTCGTGTTTACAAAGATCAAAGCAACCGCGTTGGCTTCTTCGATGTTGCTGATAACGAGCTCAGAGCCACCGTTAAAACCAAACCAGCCAAACCACAAAATGAAAGTACCGAGTGTTGCGAGCGGCATGTTCGCGCCTGGGATAGCGTTCACTTCACCATTCGGGCCGTACTTGCCTTTACGCGCACCAAGCAGAATAACGCCCGCTAGAGCTGCTGCTGCACCACACATATGGACCACACCCGAGCCAGCAAAATCCAGGAAGCCAGCTTCATCTAGAGCACCGCCGCCCCACTTCCAGAAGCCTTGTACTGGATAGATAAAGCCGGTCATAACGACGGCGAAGATTAGGAAAGAGAGTAGCTTCATACGTTCAGCAACGGCGCCAGAAATTATCGACATCGCTGTTGCAACGAACACCACTTGGAAGAAAAAGTCTGAAGCACCGGAATAATAGACATCTCCACCAGAAGACAGCACATCTTCCACTGAGTTGTCACCGCCGCCAAGATAGCTACCAAAACCCGGGAACCAACCAGCGCCATCGCTATACATAATGCTGTATCCACAGATCAAGTACATCAGCGATGCGATTGAAAACAAAGCTATATTTTTTGTGAGAATTTCTGAGGTGCTCTTAGATCGCACCATTCCGGCTTCGAGCATGGCAAAGCCTGGTGCCATAAACATCACCAGCGCCCCCATCACTAAGAAGTAGAGCGTGTCTACCGCGTAACTGAGTTGAATTACTTCTTCCAAAACTTCCTCCATTTACTTTACTGGACCGCGCCTACCAGGGACTGCTCTGTCTGTATCCCAATAGTCTCGGTTAACGGCAATACGAAGACTTTGCCGTCCCCAGTATTCCCTGTGATTGCGGCTTGCATGATTGCGTCTACGACTTGATCCACATGGTGGTCTTCGACTGCTGCCTCCAACTGCACCTTTGGAAAAAACGCCGCTACGTATTCCGCTCCGCGATAAAGTTCAACGTGGCCATGTTGTCGGCCGAATCCCCTGACGTCGGTCAAGGTAATGCCACCCGTTTCCACGAGTTCTCCAAGAGACTCCTGCACTTCATCAAATTTGTAAGGTTTGATAACTGCCACGATACGTTTCATTACTTCCTGTCCTTTTGCCTGCTCCGGGGACGACATTGCCTCGAATGCGGCGTTAACGGGGCTGCATCTTGCGTGCCAAGTAAATAAATATAATAAAAACAGTAGCTTATAGATTTAGGGGGG
>CENJ01023808.1_pt1 | contig 14155 bp, 9 predicted proteins | sample 356161 | NCBI WGS metagenome assembly CENJ01 (sample SAMEA2619531, study PRJEB7988) | marine metagenome | biome: marine biome (ENVO:00000447); feature: surface water layer (ENVO:00002042); material: "saline water (ENVO:00002010), including plankton (ENVO:xxxxxxxx)" | depth 5 m
TACATTATTTACCTTAAAACCATTTCTCTCATAAAACTTGATAAGCTTCTCATCACAAAAAAGTGTAATTCTATAACATCCTTTGGTTTTGCCGATATCTACTAATTCTTTAACTAGCTGTGCACCTACCATCTTCCCTCTAACGGTAGTATCTACAACAATATCTTCGATATGACCAGCTATATCTCCTCTAATTTTATTTTCAATAACAATACTTCCGTATGCAACTATTTTATCCTCATAAATACCTACTATTGAATTAGAACTAGAATTAGAAATAAATCTGTTCCATGCATCATTGTAATTTATAGAACTAAGATCCATCTCCTTCAACTGATTTAATAGGATCGAAACCTCTTTCATGTCAGACTCAATAATATTTCTAAAAAAAATTTCGCTCATCTACTTCTCTTTCTTTTTTATTCCCAACTGAATAAGTGAATATTTTATAGAAAATTGAAACATAGTATTCTTTGTTTCATAATTTAGAATATTAGGATCAGAAATATTCTTTAAACCCCTAACATATCTAACAGATAGACCAAAACGTGCAGGTAATCTTAATCCAATTCCTACTACTAAGGAAAAATCTCTAGTCTTAAATTGATTTTTAATATTATTTATTGAGTCACTAAATGCATTTGTTAAAAAACCAAACTGTGGTCCAAAATGAAAATTGAAGGGCCCAAAGTCGTTTCTGATAAGAATTGGGACATTTATGTAGTCTAAACTATTTTTATCTATTATATTTTTTATTGAAAATTCACTTCCCTGCTCGGAATAATACGCCCCAGTTTGAATTCCAAATATTACAGGAAGTTTAAGATATATGAATCCACCAAAATGAATTCCAGAAACTGACTGAACACTTTGAATGGTACTTAATTTTTGGGTAGCAAAATTTGGGCCTACTTTTAATCCTAACTCAAATTTTTGGGAAAATGACTTATTAGCAAAAAGTAATAACAGGAAAAATATAGGAACTATTTTTTTTACCATAGTTTTAATTCAAATTTAAATAATTAAAGATTAATAAATTTAATATCATGAATAATCCACTTGTTAAACCCCTTGATAAAGAGTCAAAAGAACTAAAAAAACTTATAAAATTTTATGATGAGACATTAGGCTTTTGTCCAAACAGTGTTAAGACGATGTTTATAAGGCCTGAGATTGCATATAGTTTTATAGAATTAAATAAGGCAGTGATGAAAAATAAAGGTCAAGTCTCAAGTAAACTTAAAAGAATGATAGGTTTCGTTTCAAGCAGAGTAACAGGTTGTAATTACTGCCAGGCTCATACTATCAGGGCAGCAGAGAGATACGGTGCATCAGACAAACAGTTAGAAAATATTTGGGAATTTAGAGAAAGTAGAGACTTCTCTGACAAGGAGAGGGTAGCTCTAGAGTTTTCAATTGCGGCCTCATCAATACCTAATCGAGTGGATGAGAATCTATCTAAGGAACTAAGAAAATATTGGGATGATGGTGAGATTGTAGAGATGTTAGGTGTAATCTCTCTATTTGGATTCCTGAATAGGTGGAATGACTCAATGGGAACAAGGATAGAAGAAGAAGCAGATGTTTCTGGAAAAAAATACATTAAAGGGTGGAATCCAATAAAGCATAAAAGTTAAGGTAGGGAACTTTTGATTCCCTACCTTAAAACCTTAATTATTCACTTATATCAAATCCTTTTTCACCATGGTATGCCATATCCATCCCCTCTGACTCAACCTCCTCAGAAACCCTACCTGAACCAAAAATGAGTGATATTACCTTATAAATGATATATGTGGCTACTGCAGAGTATGCAGAGACTATAAGAACTGCTTTAACCTGAATTAAAACTTGTCCAGGATTCCCATAGAGTGCGCCTACTCCTGAATTTATAGCAGGATTTGCAAAAACACCTGTCATAATAGCACCAAAAGCACCCGCTAAACCATGAATACCAAAGACATCTAATGTGTCATCATATCCTAACCACTGCTTTAACTTCACAACACCCAAATACCCAATAATTCCTGATCCAAAACCTATAACTAAAGCACCTGAAACGTCTACATAACCGGCAGCTGGAGTAATACCAACAAGTCCTGAAATAACTCCTGAAGCACTTCCAATCAGTGTTGGTTTAGAATTTGATGAAAACCACTCTATGAGTAGCCAGCCCAAACCTCCACAGGCAGCTGCTACATTTGTTACTAGCAAAGCATTGGCGGCAATTCCGTCTGCCGCTAGTTGACTTCCACCGTTGAACCCAAACCAGCCAAACCAAAGTAAAGCGGAACCTAAAATCATTAACTTTACAGAAGCTGGTCGAACTGAGGTGCTCTTAAACCCAGATCTATTACCAAGCAGATAAACTAACACTAGACCCGAAACACCTGCGTTAACATGGATAACAGTACCCCCAGCAAAATCAAGCTCACCCCATTCAGCGAGGAATCCTCCACCCCAAACCCAATGCGTGACTGGTGAGTAGACAAGAATTACCCATAAAATTGAAAATAGAAACCATGTTGAGTATCTAACCCTTTCGATTATAGAACCACTCACGAGAGCTACAGCAATGGCAGCAAAAGTACCCTGAAAAAATACAAAAAGTAAAGTTGGAATTGTTCCTGAAACATCACCAACACCTATCCCCTTGAGTAGAAAATAATCTAAATAGCCAAAATATGGATTACCTTCCGAGAAGGCAATAGAATATCCTACTATAACCCATACAACAGATGCTGTACAAAAGGCAGTGTAACTCATTCCAATAGTGTTAAGTACACTTTTTCTCTGAGTTAAGCCACCATAAAATAAGGTAAGACCAGCTGGAGTCATCAGCATTACAAGAGCTGAAGAAATTAACATCCAGGCAGTGTCACCAGAATTGATTGATAATAAATTCATAATAAAATTTTAAATTAAAATTATTTTTATCATGTTAGGTAAGTTGTTTTTTCTTAAGAAATTTATGTACAGATGTAGCGCAATCTCTACCCTCTTTTATTGCCCAAACCACAAGAGATTGACCTCTTCTAGAGTCACCACAGGAAAAGAATTTTTTTCTTGAGGTTAAAAAATTATTTTCATTAGCTAGTATCCTTCCGTCAGGAAAAGTATCAATAGAAAATTCGTTATCAAAAAATAAATTTGGTTTTTCATAACCAATTGCGATAAGGAGTAGATCACAGGGAATTAATTTCTCAGAGTTTTTTATTGGATAAAATGCCTTCTTATCACTGTCCCACCTTATATCTTCAGTTTTAACATATTCAATATTCTCATTGCCTATAAATTCTTTTGCCATTACTCCCCATGCCCTATCACAGCCTTCCTCGTGGGAAGACGAAGTCTTAAACGTATTAGCAAAAAGTGGCCATATCATTGAATCATCTCTCTCCTTTGGTGGTCTTGGAAGGAGCTCAAGTTGTGTAACTGACTTTGCGCCATGCCTATTAGAAGTACCTATACAATCCGATCCTGTATCACCACCTCCCAGAATTACTACATTTTTATCTTTAGCGTTAATTTTAATTTTAGTGGAAATATTAGAATTAATTCTGTTCTGCATACTTAAAAATTCCATGGCAAAATGAACACCTTTTAATTCTCTTCCCTCTATTAATATGTCTCGGGGAATAGTCGATCCAATACATAGAACAACTGCGTCATATATAGATTCTAATCTTTCAAGAGAGAGGTCTTTTCCAAGACATTTATTAGTTTTAAATATTATCCCCTCCTTATCTAGAAGTTTTACTCTCCTATCTATAATTTTTTTATCTAACTTAAAATCAGGGATACCAAACCTTAGCAGACCGCCAACCTCTTCATCTTTTTCGTATACCGTAACCTTGTACCCTCTTTTATTCAACTCATCAGCACAGGCCAATCCTGCAGGTCCTGAACCTATTACTGCAACTTTTTTATCTAACTTATTTATGATTGTATTAGGATTTACATAACCCTTAATAAAAGCTTTCTCAATAACTTGCTTCTCAATATTCTCGATACTAACAGGGTCTTGGTTTATCCCAAGAACACAAGAGTGCTCACATGGAGCAGGACATATCCTTCCAGTAAATTCAGGGAAGTTATTAGTTGAAATTAAAATTTTATAAGCCTCTTTCCAGTCATTATTTGATACAGCAGAATTGAATTCTGGAATCATATTACCAAGAGGACAAGATGAATGACAGAATGGTGTTCCACAATCCATACACCTATCCGATTGACATCTCAAATCTTTATCAGATAATAACGATTGGAATTCATTATGATTTTTTAATCTTTTTTTTACTTTTTTAAGGGTTGGATCCTTTTTCTTATATCTAATAAATCCAGGCTTATCCATTAATTTTCATTTTATTTTTTTCATGTATAGCTCTTAATTCCTTTGGATATACTTTAGTGAAATTATTAAATTGATTATCAATGTCGTCAAGGATAAAGGAAGCTAAACTACTATCGGTGTATCTGAGGTGGGATTTAAGTAGAGATTTAACTTTTTCTTTGTCTGTACCCTCAAGACTAACAAGATCAATTGATGATTTATTGAAATTATCTAAATTTTTATTTCCATAGATAAAAGCAATTCCACCACTCATACCTGCACCAAAATTTTTTCCAATATTACCTAAAATAACAACATCCCCCCCTGTCATATATTCACACGCGTTGTCACCAACTCCTTCAACAACAACATCTGCTCCAGAGTTTCTAACACAAAATCTTTCCCCAGCAATTCCATTTATAAAGCACTGTCCAGAGGTAGCTCCATACAAGGCAACGTTACCAACTATAATATTTTCGTTAGATATAAAATCGGATTTAGGGGGTTTCATAATAATAAGCTTTGCTCCAGAAAGCCCTTTACCAAGGTAATCATTTGTCTCACCAGTGACTTTAAATGTTAGCCCATTACTACCAAATGCTCCAAAACTTTGTCCAGCCGAACCTTGAAATTCAATTTGAATTGTGTTGTTTGGTAAACCCTTTGAACCATATTTTTTTGATATTTCACTTGATAATATTGTTCCAACTGCCCTATCTGTACTTCTAATTTTGGAGGAAAAATTAAACTTTTTACAAGATCCTTCTAATATTTTTTCAATTTTTTCTAAGATAATAAAGTCTAGTTGATCTGATAAAAAATCTTTCTGTCTCGAAGAATTATAATAACTCTTAGGTTTAGCTGAGTGTTTAAAAAGAATGGGATTAAGATTTAAATCTTTAGTCTTCCAATAATTATTTTTTTTCTGTTTAAGGAGATTCGTCTGACCTATCAGATCATTAACATTTTTAATTCCTAAACTTGCCATTATTTCTCTTAACTCCTCTGTCAAAAACTTTATTAAGTTAATCATATGATCAACCTCACCATTAAATCTTTTTCTTAATATTTCATCTTGAGTTGCAATACCTACAGGACATGTGTTTAAGTGACATTTTCTCATCATAATACAACCTTGAGATATTAAAGCAGCTGTAGATAGGCCCCACTCATCAGCGCCAAGAATTGATGCTATTGCAAGGTCTCTACCTGTCTTAATTTGACCGTCAACTTGGAGAGTTACTCTCGACCTTAAACCATTTTTCATGAGGGTTTGTTGAGCTTCAGATAAACCTAACTCCCAAGGAAGACCTGCATGTATAACAGAAGATAAAGGTGAGGCACCCGTCCCACCGTCATATCCCGATATTAGAATCTTATCTGATTTAGCTTTTGCGACCCCTGCTGCTATTGTACCCACTCCCGCCTTAGATACTAACTTTACACTTATATCAGCATGTCTATTTGCATTTTTAAGGTCAAATATTAACTGAGATAGGTCTTCTATAGAATATATATCGTGATGAGGTGGTGGAGAAATCAGACCTACACCGGGTGTGGAATTTCTAACTTTTGCAATCGTTTCGTCAACTTTGTGACCAGGAAGCTGACCTCCTTCACCTGGCTTAGCTCCTTGGGCCATTTTAATTTGAATTTCTTTAGCATTATTGAGGTAATTAATAGAGACCCCAAATCTTCCAGAGGCAACTTGTTTTATTGCGGAGCTTAGGTTCTTACCATTTTTAGCTTTTATAAACCTTTTCTCATCCTCACCTCCCTCTCCCGAGTTACTTCTTCCACCTAACTTATTCATAGCTATAGCCAGGTTGGTATGAGCCTCATGAGATATAGACCCAAATGACATTGCCCCAGTTGCAAACCTCTTATATATATTTTCAGCTGGCTCAACCTGTGAAATTGGAATAGGTTCATTAGAGAAATTGAAATCAAATTGACTTCTTATAGATGTTTTATTCAGACGATTTACCTTGGAAGAATATTGTTTAAATAAATTAATGTCATCTTTCATGGTACTATGCTGCAATAGAGAAATTGTCTCAGGATTAAATGCATGCGTCTCACCATCTCTCTTCCAGCTGTATACACCTCCATCACTAATATCAGAAATTTCATCTGAGTAGGCATGGAAATGTTTTTTATTATTTTCTCTCTCAAGTTCGTTTACGCCAATACCCTCTATTCGGGAGGTAGTTGAAGTAAAATATTCATCAACAGTTCTTCTATTTAGCCCAATTATTTCAAATAATTGGGAACCACTATAAGATTGAAGTGTTGATATCCCAATCTTTGAAAATACTTTTAACAAACCCTTATCTATCGCATCAATATAATTTTTATTTAAAGTTTTTAACTTATTTAGAGATGATGACGAATTAGATTCTCTCAATTGTCTAATCGTGGCAAAAGCTACATAAGGGTTAACTGCATTGACTCCAAAAGATAACAAAGTAGCATAATGATGTACTTCCCAAGAATCTCCAGATTCGATAATTAAACCTACTTTTCCCCTATTACCTGACCTGATTAAGTGGTTATGAACACAGGCAGAAGAAAGCAGGCTAGGTATAGGTGCATGGGACGAATCTATAAAACGATCACTTATTATTATTAACTTATACCCATCTTCAATTGCGTCGTCAACATACCTACATAATCTATCCAGTGCTGATTTTAAATTCCTTTTTTTTTCATTCACCTTATAATAGGCATTTAGTGTTTTTGTCTGAAGTTTATAAATGTCAACAGACCTTATTTTTTCTAATGTATGATTACTAATTATTGGAGACTCTAAAAAAATATTTTGACAGTCAGATTTTTTTTGGTCTAATAAATTTGAGATATTTCCTAAATGGCTCTTTAAAGACATTACATTCTTCTCTCTAATTGGATCTATAGGTGGATTCGTGACCTGGGCAAACAACTGTTTAAAATAATTAGATATATGCTTGGGCTTTTTACTTAAAACAGCAATTGGGGTATCGTTTCCCATCGAACCAATAGGCTCACTACCCTTAATGGTCATTGGATATATTACTTTTTTAATATCTTCTTTTGTATAGCCAAATATTTTATGATACCTATTTAGTTCTAAGTCGTTAACCTTTCTATACTTTATTTTTTGCTTAGGTAACATGTCTATTGTTATCCTATTTCTTTCCAACCAGCTGGAGTAAGGGTGTCTTTTACATATATCATTCTTAATTTCTTCATCAAACCTAATCTTACTTCTAGAAAAATCAATACTTAAAATTTTTCCAGACCTTAAATTTCCTTTCTCTTTTATATTAACAGGATCTATATCTAAAACTCCAGCTTCCGAGGCTAATATTATTTTATTATCCTTTGTAATAGTATATCTCATTGGTCTTAGCCCATTCCTGTCTAGTAAGGCGCCTATACTTTTACCATCAGTATATATTATAGCAGCAGGTCCATCCCAAGGCTCAATTATTGAAGACTTAAACTCATAAAAAGACTTTTTATGACTTGGCATGTTATCATTGTTATCCCATGACTCTGGAATTAACATCATCATTATCTCATTAATGTCTGTACCTGAGAAAGATAGTAACTCTATCAAATTATCTAAACATGCAGAATCAGACTGATCATCTGAAGTAACAGGTCTTAATATATTTAATTCCTCCTTGGAAAAAAGAGTTGATTGAAATCTTGCCTCTGCTGACTTTAATGAATTTAGGTTTCCTTGAAGCGTATTTATTTCTCCATTATGAGAAATAAATCTAAAAGGTTGAGCAAGTTTCCATGAGGGGAAAGTGTTGGTTGAAAACCTAGAATGTACAATTGAGAAACTACTTTCAAAAAGTTTATCCGAAAGGTCAGGATAAAACGTTCTTATTTGATGTGTTGTTAATTGACCCTTATAAACTACTGTATTGGTTGATAGAGAAGCTATGTAGACAGAATTTGAAAACATAGATTTATTATCCTTTAAGGTTATATTTTCAAAATACCTTCTGGCTATAAATAAAATTCTATTTAATTTATCTTCTGAATCGATATAACTATTTGATTTTATTACCCATTGCTCAATTTTTGGTATAAAATTTAAAGTTGATTTACATAAATCTTTACTATTTACAGGGACATCTCTTTTAGCTAATACTGTTAGCTTAAATTTTTTTAAGGTTTCTTGAAGCAGTTTAGTAGAAGTATTGTATTCTTTTAAATTATTGGGGAAAAAAATCATACCTAGACCATATTTTCCTTGGGATGGTAACTCTATATTTTTTTCTGATAATTCTTTTAATAGAAGATTATGAGGAATCTGTGTTTTCAGACCAGCACCATCACCAATTTTTTTATTATTACCTGAAGCACCCCTGTGACTCATATTCTCTAAAATTGTGAGAGAATCAGTAATAATTTGATTTGTTTTAAGTCCATCTATATTTGCTACACAGCCTATGCCACAAGCATCTGATTCATAACTTTCACTGTACAAACTTTTTGTATCATCAACCATCATCAATATATAGATTTTTAAAAAAGGCTTCTTTTTCCTTTATAAATTAAGGAAAATGATCCTAAAATTAAAATTTTGTTAAAAAAAGAAAGTATTAATTTAAATTATTGAACTCCATCAATAATTAAATACATATTTGATAAATTAGCAGAATGAAGATAATTTATACATTCATTTTAACGCTATTTCTTACAAATTGTTCTACTCAGACCGACTGCTGTGCTGGACCTGATACGTGTATAAATGAAGATTTGATAGATCCTAATAGAGCTTGCACAAAAGAATATAGACCTGTATGCGGATGTAACGATATAACATATAGTAATTCGTGTGTTGCTGAAGGAAATGGTGTGACCGAGTGGGCTGATGGAGCCTGTGATTAATCTAAAATTACCTTACAATTAACTTCCTAACCAATTTTTTATCATTCTCCCTATGTACTTCAACAATATAAATTCCCTCTTTTAGATTAATTTTTAAGTTGTTAGACTCACTATCTATAAACTTACTTAAGACCAATTCTCCTTCCATGGATCTGATTTCAATACTCTTTATATCTTTATTAGTAATTAGATTGATATCTGATCCTCTTACAACTGGATTAGGGTAAATACTAAATTCTAAATCTTCTAGCTCAAGCGATAAAACTGGGCCAGTGTTATCACATCCTGTATTTGATTTAGTAACATAATTTTTAATCCACTGCATAGCTGACCTCTCATTAGCTCCTATACCCTCACCATAAACAAGGTAAGCAGACTCTCTCCACATATGATCTTTAACATATCCCCAAAGTGTAATGCCTGCAACATTTGGATGCTCCCACATCACAGGAAATAGTGTCTGATATCTTGTCAGTTGTTTATTCTCGGGATTCGTACCCTCTGCATCAAGATCTAGCTCTGAGACGTATATTGGTAAATCCGTAGCTGCAATTTGATCAAGAGAAAACTTTAACTGCTCCTGGGTCATATTCTCAATTGTAAAAGAATGACCTTGAACTCCAATAGCATCAATGAGATTCTTATTTTTGAGAATATTGGATATAGCAATGTGCTGATTCCTATTTCCTTGATTATTTAATATCCCATAATCATTTAGAATCAGCTCGGCATTTGGGCAATGTTTTCTTGCAAGTTCAAAAGCTTTTACTACCCAGTCTACTCCTGTGTCACCCAATCCTCCTAGTGCCTCAATATAGTTAGCACGAAAAGTTCCGTCTGTTTTTTCTCCACCATCAGGCCTGTTTGATCTTGCCTCATTAACCACATCAATCTGATCTGTGTCTGGATATCTGGCACAAAACTCACTTATCCACTCTTCAATTTCTTCTAATTGCTCCTCCACCGATAAGTTATCCATCCAAGTAGGTTGCTGATTTCCCCATATTAAGGTATGCTGCTTAAATTTTAGTCCGTTGTCTTTAGCTAGTTGATATGCCTTGTCTAAACCATCCCATCTCATCACGTCTCTCTGTCCCTCAACAAAACCCCACTTACCTGCATTTGATGGTGTTACTTGGTTCCAATAAGATAGCCAATTATCAGGAGTCTGTGTAATGTTAGAAGAAGATAAATCTCTAGATATATTACCAAGATATTTTGAACAATTCTCCCATGAGTCTTTAATAATTTGAGCCCTTAACTCAACATTGAATTGAAGTAAAATATATAAATAAAATATAAATTTTTTCATGTTATTTTTCAATGTTTAATTCCCTCAAATGACTTTCGTCAGCATCAGTTCTGATCACAATTGAGTTAGGTAACTCTCCCATGTCATCATATTTCTTAATCATAGAATCAGCAAGTTTCCTTGCAAGCACCTTGTTATATTCAAATATATTATTTTTTTCACCAGGATCTTCACTTAAATTGAAAAGAAGGGTATCGTGAGCGTCAATAGGGCTTTTATACCATGAGCCTGGCCAGCCTTGATAAGGGAGTTTTATTTTCCAATCTCCCTTTCTGTAAGCTTCCAATTTCTCGTAGTCAAAGAATAAATAATCTCTTTCAAAACCAAAAGAGTTTCCCTTTAGAATTTCCCTAATATCTAAACCGTCTAATATCATATTTTCAGGTATTTCTGAATTTGTAATAGATGCAAATGTCGGAAACCAATCTAACTGACTTGCAATCTCGTTAGTTTCTATTCCTACTGGAATTAAACCTTTATACATTGCCAAGGTAGGTACTCGCATGCCCCCCTCAAATGTATACATCTTTCCATTCCTCAACCCCCCTGAAGATCCCCCCATCTCCTTCATTGTAAGCCAAGGACCATTGTCACTGCTGAATATGACCATAGTATTTTCAAGAAGTTTCATTTCATCTAATTTATTGAGAATTTTTCCTACACTCCAATCTAGCTCTTGGATTACATCTCCGTAGAGCCCCCTTTTTGATGTTCCTATAAAGTCTTCTGAAGCGTAAATAGGGACATGAGGCATCGGATGGGCTACATATAAGTAAAATTGATTCTTAGAGTTTAATTCTATAAACTTTAGAGCCTCATCTGTTAATTTCTTTGTCATAAGAGACTGGTCAGGAAAATGATCGATAACATTATTACCTCTAAAATAAACTGTGCTTGCCATATCATTACTGTAAGGTATTCCAAAAAAGAAGTCAAAACCTTGTTGAAGAGGTAGGTACTCATGCTTATGACCTAGATGCCACTTACCGACCATACCCGTTCTGTAATTATTGTCTTTTAGAAGTTCAGCTATAGTGTATTCTGATGAAGGCATTCCCGTATGGCTATCAGGAAATAGGACACCATTGAGTCCGAATCTCTGGGGCAACCGACCAGTTAACATTCCGGCTCTAGACGGTGTGCAGACTGATGAAACAGAATAAAAATCTGTAAATTTTATACCATTTTCAGCAATAAAGTCAATGTTCGGAGTTGATATATCTTTTGCTCCATAAGAGCTTAGGTCTCCATAGCCTAGATCATCAGCAAAAATAAAAATTATGTTAGGAGAATTTTCAGAGGAAGAACTTTTAGGACTCTTACATGATGTAAACAATACTAGTAATAGAATTAAGTATTTGGTATGGATATGCATTAACTATGCTTTTTGTAAATCTAAAGTATATATAAAGAAAAAAAAAGAAAGAAAAAATGTTAAAAGAATGGTAAAAGATTACATTTATGTAAACAATCTAAAATATCAAATGGTCTTAAGAATTTTTTTACTTGTATTTTTTATAAATATAGGTTGTGCCAAAGCTAAACCTGAATCTGAAAAACCAAATATTCTCTTTTTTCTTGTAGATGATTTAGGTTGGTTAGATGTGGGATACCAAGGCTCAAAATTCTATGAGACACCAAACATAGACTCTCTTTCCAAGAGAGGAATGAAGTTTAGAAGTGCTTACTCATCACACCCAAGATGTGTTCCCTCAAGGTACGGCATAATGACTGGTAGGTATCCAGCAAGAACTAAAAGTCCTGGTCCTGGCTCCCAACTTAATGAATCAGAATATACAATAGCTGAGGCATTGAGTGACAACGGTTACTCAACATTTATTGCAGGTAAATGGCACCTGTCCAGAGGGAATAGAGGATCATCACCTGAGGATCAAGGTTTTGATAAAAATTATGGAGGGGGGGACTCAGGTGTTCCTAAATCATATTTTTATCCTTATAATATTCAGAAGAGGGGAAAGGGCAATGAAAATGCTCCAGACATAACTAAACTGCCTGAAGTTGAAGAGGGTTACCACATTACAGATCAGCTCACCGACTTAACATTGAATTGGCTGGGGGAAAATTATATAGATAGTCACAATAATAAACCCTTCTTCGTATACTTATCACATTACGAGGTACATACCCCTTTTGAGGGAAAAGCAGATCTAGAGAAAAAATATAAATCAAAAGCTGACAAGATTTATAAAGGACATGAGCTTGAAAATCCTTTCTCATTCGAGAAAACAACCGGTGAAACAAAATTGAGACAAGACAATCACATCTACGCTGCAATGATTGAAAATCTAGATAATAACCTAGGTAGGGTATTAAAATTTTTAAGAGAAAATAACTTATATGATAATACAATTATAGTTTTCACTTCCGACCACGGAGGGCTTTCTAACAGGGGTAACAACAGACCACTTGCAACCTCTAATTTACCTCTAAGGGCGGGGAAAGGACATAATTACGAAGGCGGTATTAAAGTTCCACTTTTTGTAGTCTGGGAAGATGTAATTCAACAAGGATGGTCAAATACTGTAGTAACGGGTACAGATCATTTCCCAACATTACTAGAGCTTATAGGGTATAATCAGATGAAAGATAAACACCTAGACGGAGTAAGTTTCTCAAAATCGTTAGTCGGTAAGTTTCAAGATAATAGTAAGAGACCTATCTTCTGGCACTCTCCAAGACCAAGACCTAAAAGTACTGGTGACTTAGCAAATACAACAGTAAGATTGGGGGATTATAAGTTATTAGACTTTTATAGAGAGGGAAGAGTTGAGTTGTATAATATAATTGAGGACCAGAGTGAAAGTAAAAATTTATCAGAGATAATGCCTGACAAAAAAAATGAATTACACGAGCTTGTAAAGAACTGGAGAATTTCTGTTGATGCTATTGAATAATTAAACTTGTTTTTCTCTGTTCATTACCATCTATGCTAATTAAAAAGACAAATTGGCCTTTTAAATTTGATACGTCCAATTTAATTTTTGATTTATTCTTATAGCTTCCCTTTAAGAAAACCTTACCAGAAACATCAATTAATTTAAGGGATATATTTTCATATGACCTATCTAGATCTATATTCAGTGTTTCACCAACAGGATTTGGGAATAAGTTGTAATTATTCAACTTTTCTTTTTCAGTTGATAGAACTTGATTAAATGACACACACTCAGACTGAACCTCACCACAATCTGGATGACTTATGATCACATAGTAGATACCAGATTCCTCTGGCTGAAAAGAGATTGAGTTTTGACCATCAACAGGCAAGTTATCTGAACAACTGTACCACTGGTAACTGGACTCTTGTTGTTCGGCAATGAGTTGTCCGTCAGATATATAGACATTATCTGAAAGTTGTCCATCTAATATTAACTCTATGGTTATGACACTATCCATACCATTCTCTGCCACAAGTGTAGCCGTATATATACCACTCTCGGAGTAGACACTATTATCAGGTGCAGTATATGACTGCCCACAAGTTGTTATAGATAAAAAATTAGAAGGTAAATTCTGAGCTATATTCCTTCTCTTAAACTCCAATTCAAAACCAGCAATAATATCTGAATATGTATCATCTGAACATCTATTTACCTTCT